>JAESFP010000055.1_pt1 | contig 240646 bp, 247 predicted proteins | sample 9266181 | NCBI WGS metagenome assembly JAESFP01 (sample SAMN14502547, study PRJNA617102) | algae metagenome | isolation source: Pegethrix bostrychoides GSE-TBD4-15B and co-occurring heterotrophs from... | place: USA: Grand Staircase-escalante National Monument, Utah | collected 2006-08-15
AGCCCCGAACCGTGATCTGCTGCACCGCGTCCCGCTTGAACTCGTCGCTGTAGTTGCTCGTCCCCATCTCGGCCTCCTAGCCTCAAAGTTAGGGGGCAAAGCGTCTACAAATCTAGGGGCACCTCAATATTCCAGTTTGCCGAGGCACAACTCGTCGCACCTGACACCTACGAGCTTTCCGTGCGACTTCGTGGGCAACTTGGGTCTGATGGGGTGATGCCCGCGGTTTGGCCGATAGGAAGTACGGTTGTTCTTCTTGATCTTGGTTTGAGCCAGATTGACCTTCCGGTCTCTGCTCGCGGTCTGGCCCGTTACTATCGCTCGGGGGCTGCCGCACGCGGGTATGACGACCCAAATGTGACTTTGCGGGTTGAAGCATTCGACGGCATTGGTCTGCGACCCTATCCTGTGTCGCACCTCCGAGTCTTAAACCAGGCCGGCGATCTCCGTTTTGATTGGAAACGGCGGACTCGCATCGACGGCGACAGCTGGCAAGCCGCCGAGGTGCCGCTTGCAGAAGAAAACGAATCCTACCTAGTTCGGATCACCTTGGGCTCGACGGTTATTTCAGAGTACGGTGCCACCCAGCCGTCTTTCGTATATACTGCTGCGTTGCGCGCGCAGGACATGGTCTCGGGGGCCTTTCGGGTGTCCGTGGCGCAGTTGTCGGTAAGCTTCGGACCTGGTCCTTTCAGAAATCTCGATCTGACAGTCTGACGGGATACTCTTTCTTGGCAGTTCAACTGCCCCGCCTGGGCCCATCGAGGTCGCCCAACGCGGCAAACCAACCCGTTGTCAAAACCGCCGAACTGCCGACAACTGCTTATCTTGCCCGCCTTTTCCGGACGCCCAGCGGTACGCTTGGCGTGCAATTTGGCTGGCACCCTTCAAATCGCCCCTGATCAGGCATTCGCGAATCCGCCAGACCAAGCCACGTGCAAGCGACCGACAAACCTCTACTCCGTGCGGACCGGTCAGTCGCAGCACAGCAAGACCGACATCGATTTCCGGATTGCTAATGATCTCAGCGCAACCGTATTTCGAGCCCGTCGCGCGACGCAGGATCTGCTTCTCGGTCAACGATAGCGGTTCCACGAACTCGTCGAGAGCTGTCCGAAAATCCAACAGGGCCAGGGGCCATCGCTTCTTGCGCGCCATAATTGTACCTCGCTGAAGAAGCGCCTGCCTGCGGTCTTGGGCAGTTCGGATCTCATTGGCGGGGAGGTAGGCCTCAAGCGGCAGAGACTCATGCAGCCGAGTGATGATGTGTGCGTCGTTTAGAACCCAATTGGCATCCCTGTCCCGGATCTTGAAGCGCTTCTTGGCGGGGCCTCGGTCGCCGTCGTGTTGGCGCTGGTGGAAGATAACCTTGTTAGTCGAAGCGGCCTTTCCATGCCGCGCAAGGCGTATCAGCATGTCATAGTCGATGGAGCGAGGGAGCGACTCGTCGAAGTCGCCGACCACACGATACAGCGAGCGCCTCACTAGCATGCCCGGCTGGTGGACAAAGAAATCCTCTAAGGTTGCAAGGAAAAGCTCATCCGCTCGGCAATCGTTCCAGTAGCCGGTATCGAGAAGGATCTTGGTGCCATCGGCTTCCTGTCGAAAACGGCGGTGTCGGCCATACGCAATCATAACGTCTGGCTTTCCATCAAAAAGGGCAAGCAGATCCAGATGCGCGGTGGGACACACGATATCGTCATCGTCGACGACCCATACGAACTGTCCGGTCGCGATTGCCAGCGCCGCATTGAGGGCCTTTGCCTTGCCAACATTCTTTTGATGGATGGTGTGAATGCGACCTTCGTAGGTCTGCAGCAGACACTCGGTCCCGTCTGACGATCCGTCGACGACCACGATCACTTCGTCCCGCGCATCCGTCTGTGCCAAGATGGCGTTGAGGCTAGACTGGAGAAAGTTCTTACGATTGTAGGTCGGTACAATCACAGATGTGCGTTTGCTATCATGGATCTGCAATTTGCCAAGCCTCTCGCGTGCAACCAAGCTTTCTCGACCAGTAGTAGCTCCAGGGTGACCTTCGATGATAACGGTTTAGAAGCCAAATTATTCCGAGACGAGATGATGTAAGGGCAGTAATGAAGGACGTGCATCGTATCTAACGAGAGATGCTGTCGGCTGTCGCCGGGCTTAGTTGCAGACCAATAGCATGGAGTGTTTTCTTGAGCCGTGCCACAGAGCTGGTTGGCCAGGCGATATGGGCGTCGGCCGGGCAGTTTGCCCAGGCGCTTCTGGCAGTGATCGGCACGATAGTAATTGCTCGGTTGCTGGGTGCCGAGGCCTTTGGTGTGTTCGCTTTGGGACTGCTGTTCATCGGGTTCGCCGAGATTCTGATCGGCGGTCATGCAGTCGACATTGTGGTGCAGAAAGAGGATTTGAGCAACGCGCACCTTAACGCGTCCTTCGTGACGCTTGTCGGCATCGGGCTTCTGACCTCGTTGACACTGTTGGCAAGTGGCGCATGGGCGGCCCGCTTCTTCGAAGTGCCTGAGCTGAGCGGGGTTCTTGCGGCAATGATGGTGCTGCCGCTTCTGACAGCTCTAACATCGTTGCCGAGCCAACTCCTGGTTCGGCGGCTGCAGTTCCAGGTGCTGGCGCGGATCGGCTCGTTGGCCGCGCTCTGCGCTCTTGTCGTCGGCGTGGCTTTCGCCGCCTCGGGCGCTGGGATATGGAGCCTCGTACTGATGGAAATCCTACGCCGGTCGCTGTCCCTTGCGCTCATCGTTCGCGCGGCGCGATGGTCGCCTGGTCTTGGGTTCTCGAAACGAGAACTGTTTGAGGTGCTGCGATTTGGCCTGCGACGTGTCGAGAATTACGGACTGACATTCTTCTCTCAGAACGCTATGCCGCGACTTGTCGTCGGATATTGGCTGGGCACTGAAGCGCTGGGCGTCTTCGTGGTGGCAAGACGGCTACTGGATCAGCTGACCAACGTTCTGAGCGGACCGGTTGCGGCGGTCGCATTTCCGGCCGCATCACGGCTACAGAGCGATAATGTCAAACTTGTCCAGCTTATCAGATCATCCATCCGCCTCACGACGTGGGTCTTCTGGCCACTGGTCCTAGGCATTGTCGTGACAGCACCCCTTCTGGTTCCGCTGGCGTTCGGCGGGGAGTGGGCAGCCGTGACACCCGTTCTGCAGATCCTTGCGCTTGGAACACTTCGTGTCCCGGTTTCCAGCCTGAACAGGGTGGTGTTGGTCGCCTTCAAGCGAATGGGGGCGCTGACATTTGTTTCAATCTTGTCGATCGCGGTCGGTTTGGTTTTCCTGGCAGTCGGCGTGCAGTATGGTCTGGTAGGTGTCGCGGTGGCGCTTACCTTACGCCAGTGGGTTCTGTGGCCAGTCAGTTCTCACCAAGTTTACAGGGTTTCCGGCCTCAGACCGGTAACCCAACTCCAGGTGATGATCCTGGCGGCGCTGCCGGCTCTGGTCATGGTTGCCGGGGTTGCAGCATCTGGACGGCTTCTCACTTTGGATCCGCCGTGGCTGAAGCTCGCGGCTCTAGTGGGAATTGGTGTCGTGATTTATGGGTTCGTCTGGGCTGCCTTCAATCGGCGTCCGGCACGGTTGTTGCTCGCAGCATTGGCTGATCTCAGGAAAGGTGACCTCGCATCGGCAAGACGCAATCTCATGGCGATCGTGAGGGAATAGTGTATCCCGCTCAATCCGCGGGCCTTACTTTCACCCTTTGTCCAAGATGCGTTGAACGCGCCTGAAGCGCCCTTTACTCAACACTCCCGTTTCCCCACAGAAGCGAAGCACCTCTGGTCGAAGCAGAATCGGCTCGTGAAACTGGACCAGATTCGGATTGGCCAGTGCGGCGTTGCCCTCGACGATCACCGGTCCGTTCTCGGTGACCGCAATGTCCCAGCCGACATAAGAGACGCCGTCTAGTGTTTCGCTCGCCTGTCGTGCCAGCAAAAGCACGGCAGGCCAATCGGGAATCATGACACCGGCGATTGCAGCTTTGCTGGTTGGATGATGGCTGAACGTGACCCGGTCGGGACCACCGAGGTCGGCGATGGCTTCCGACAGGCACCCGGTTTTGGCGTCGATCAACGACACGATGCCACCTGCCTTGAAGTTGTCGGTCGGCGCGGATCGTTCGGTTCCAAACCGATGCGCGACACCGATCAGGGTCATGCCCTTGCCCGGCTGCCCGCCGAACATCACCCGGATCGTGTTGACCGCATCAGGAAAAATCGCGGCCGCATAAGGGTGTTGGACAAGGACCTCCTCAACGATGAAGTTCCCCGCCTTCGGAACTTCGTCAATCGAGCGCACCAGCCGCACGCCTTGCCCGCCGCTGCCATCGATAGGCTTTGCAATCATCGCCCGGTCGGCAAGCATGCGGCGGTCCAGCCTTGCCCCGTCGACGCAATTCGCCGTGCCGTCGCCGACGATGGCGATCAGTTCTGCAGTTCGAAGACCAGCCTTCTTGGCCCAGATGTGAAACTGCGCCTTGTCGCCAAGCACTTTCTTGGTTTCCGTGCTATTCAAGCGTGGAAGTCGCGCTTCGACCTCAAGGTCGGTCAAGAACAAGGCGGGATCAAAGCGATCAAATGGATAGAGCCAAGCGCGATTGGACAGGAATCCCCGCGCAAGCAGGGCGAGACTCGGGGCCGACCTGGCATTGCGGCGGTCAAGGTGCCAAAGGTGTCGTAGCAAACGATGACGGTGGCGTAGCCTTTCGATGATCGCTCCGCCCGGCATCAGGGAACCCCGTCGCGGGCGCGGGCGATGTGGCGCCCGAGCAGTGGTCGCAGCCGCGCGTCGTCAAGCAATCTGTCGTAAAGCTGGAAAAAGCGAAGGCTCGGATGCGCGTTGCCCTCGATGACCGTCGGTCCCACGCTTGTCAGCGCGATGTCCCAGCCGACATAACGCAGATAAGGGAACGTCCGGCCAAGCCTTGCGATCAGGGTCAGGACATCTTGCCAATGGGGTACGGTCACCCCCGCGATCGGGGCTTTGGTTCCGGGATGGGCCAAATGCCGCTCGACACGGTTTTGCGGCCCGATGGAAATCGCCTCGCTTAAGAGGCCCGTCTTCAGATCGACTTTCGAAACGATGCCGCCAGCGCTGAAGTTATCGACCGGAACGGACTGTGCGGTGCCGAAGCGATGGATTGCTGCCGCAGCAACGGCGTCGCCGTTATCGTCCCGCATCATCAGAAGCCGGATGGTATTCAGCGCATCCGGAAAGATGGTCGCGGCATAGGGGGCCTGATCGACGAAGGCGGTCAGCAATGCGTCTTCGCCGCGATAGACTGTCACGGCTTCCAATGATCGTCCGATCTGGATTGACCGGCCTTTCGACCCCAGGTTCGGTTTGATCACAAAACGACCCGTCTGGGCAAAATGGGCGTGCAGAGCCGCTTCGCCGTTCTCGCGCCAGTGCCATTGTCCGCCAAAATGGCAGGCGAAAAGCACTGGCGTCGGGATCGCCGCAAACGTCAGCAGGTCTGAAAAGATTACCTTGTTGTCAAGCACATAGGCGTAGTGGCCGTTCAGGCCATGCAGGTCATGTTCCCGCTCGCAATTGCTGACGACGCCATCCGTATCGCCGCGCATCTGCCGGTACCAGTCAGCCTCGCGCGGATCGAAACCTGCAAGAAGGTCTCGCAGGCGCTGCAGGTGTCGACCGCGGTCGCCGGGAATGCCAGCACTCTCGCGCCAGTACAGCGGCCCTTGCCTGATCAGAAACTTCAGGCGACGTTTGTCGATGACAGACCTAATTCCGCTAGACATTCACCTTGTTCCTCGGTCAGCGCGGGCCACCTTTGGTCCGTCAAGCCTCAGCAGGTCGCCAAAGCGCTGCTCCCATTCCCTCGGCTCGAAGACGTCCATGCCGCCCTCGGGGTAAAAGGTGATCTCGCCAAACCTGATCCGCCCGAAGTTTTCGTAAAGGTCGATCCGGCAGAAATCGAAAGGGGCAGCAAGCGTCCTTGCGGCCTCCAGCATTCGGTCCAGCGTTTGCGGCGGACTGATGGGCGTCGGACTCGTCGGCGCCCCGCGGCGTCTGACGGGCAGGGGTCGCCAGGCGGTGTCGAAAACCGTCTTGGTGCGCGCCGAAGGTGTCACCTGGATCACCATGATGAACTGCGGGACGCCGTGGAAACAGAAGATCTTGTATTCCCGCAGGCCCTCAGGACTGTCGGGCTCAAGGAAATGTTCGACCAGCAGTCCGGGCTTGATCCCTCGGTAGGGCGGCTCGCGATGGCGGTGCCAGTGATTGAAGGCCAGATGGTCCGCAAGCTTGGCCCGCGCTCCCGTCCAGTCGAAGGTTGTACGATCTTGGCAGATCACGACACCGCCGAAGTCGTGGTTTGCCTTCACCACGAATTTGTCTGGCGTGATTTTATGGGGGTTGATGTCGGCCAAGCGATAGGTCGCAAGGATCATCGGGACAAGGATATCGTCGCCCAACTTTTCCGCCACATAGTCGCGAACGCGGATCTTGTCGGCGCAAAGCGTCTGCAGTGGATCGGCGGGGTTCAGCTTCAAGGCGTTAAGCTTCTCGCTAAGCCCCTTTGGATTGGCAAGATCAAGCTGACCTCCTGTCTTTTGCCGGAACTGATCCTGCAGAAAGATCTCGGTAGGCGTGTCGTCGTTCAGCGCGGGGTCTTTGCTGCGCGAGATTTGGTGCAAGCGCACAAGCATGTCAGGCGCATACCGCGCCAGAAGGCGTCTGACCCGGTCACGGATCGCTGCCTTCACCTTGGGGAACTCAACAGCTGGTCTCGTCCGGATTTTGGCAGCGGAAGACAGGGCGGGCAAGCTTGGCGGGCAAGACCAGGAAGCGCGCATGTCAAGCTGCCGCTTGCAGATATCTCATGCCTCCCATGCGGGTGCCGAAGCGTGTCAAGTGAAGGCATGACTGTGGTCTCCCATCACATCGCGATAGCTGGAATGCGCTGCGCATCAATGTCAAACACCTCAACCGAAGCGGTCTTGGATCTGCATCGAAAGTCGTCGCATCCGTGCTTTAAGCCCGGATCGGATCAGCTTTCGCCAGCCGGTCAAACGCCATCAAGCTGTCCACCAGTCCAGGCATCTGGGAAAGCGGAATCATGTTCGGGCCGTCGCTTGGCGCGGTGTCAGGGGCTTCATGCGTCTCGATGAAGACCCCGGCAATTCCCAGACTGACCGCTGCCCGCGCCATTACGGGGGCGAATTCGCGCTGGCCGCCCGAGGCATTGCCCTGACCGCCCGGCTGCTGCACCGAATGCGTGGCGTCCATGATCACCGGCCAGCCGGTACGGGCCATGATCGGCAAGCTGCGCATATCGGCCACAAGCGTGTTGTAGCCGAAACTGACACCACGCTCGGTCAGCAGGATGCGGTTGTTGCCCGTGGAGGCGACCTTGTCGGCAACATTGGCCATGTCCCAGGGGGCAAGGAACTGACCTTTCTTGATGTTCACCACCGCCCCGGTTTCGCCCGCGGCGACGAGGAGGTCAGTCTGACGGCAGAGGAAAGCGGGGATCTGGATGATATCGACCACGCTCGCCGCCTCGCGCGCCTGGGCGATGTCGTGAACATCGGTCAGTACCGGCATCCCCATGGCGCGAACGGCATCAAGCACCTTAAGCCCGGCCTCCATGCCAAGGCCGCGCCGACCGGAAAGCGAGGTGCGGTTGGCCTTGTCGTAGCTGGCCTTGAAGACAAATTGCGCGCCCGCCACTGCACAACTGCGCGCCATTTCGCCAGCGATCATCTGGGCATGGTCCAGGCTTTCAAGCTGGCACGGGCCGGCGATCACCAATAGCGGGCAGTCGTTGCCGACGGTCAGCCCGCCGATCGAGACTTCCTTCATGCGCACCCTCGGCCCGGTTTCAAGACGAGACCTGTTCCCGCAGGATTGCGGCGGTCATCGAGATCATGAGGTAAATGCCAAGCAGGATCAACATGGTCACCAGCGTGTTCTCGAAGGCCCGAGGATAGGACGGCTCGTCCGGCGGGATCGGGCTGACCGAAAGCGAAAGATAGCGCACTTGCCGATTGGCCTCGATGCGCGCGGTCTCCATCGACTGAAGTGCCTGAGCCAGAAGCACTTGGCGGGTCTGCAGATCGGCCTGTGCGATCAGAAGCTCGCCCTGGATCTGGGCAAGGCTGGTCTCACCTGCCGTATCATCCGTCATCCGCGCCCGAAGCGTGGCGATCTCGGCCTCAAGGGTGGCGATCCGCCGTTTGATCGGTTCCATCCGGGCCTGGTTCGGCTCGAGGTTCGATTCCATCTGCGCAAGGCCGAGCTTTTCCTGGGTTAATTGGGATTCAAGGCCACTGATCTGGCTGATCACCAGGCCGACCTCGGTCTCGGATGACAGGATCTTGAACTTCTCCTGCAGCTTGATCAGCTTGCGCTGCGACTCCATCAACGCGACCTGCGCGTCATCGTAGCCAAGCTGAGCATCCTGCATCTGGTCGCCGCGCATACGCTGCGTCAGGTGATCGACCTGTTCCTCGGCATAGCTGATCAACTGCTTGGACCAGTCCGCAGCGACTTGCGGATCCGCCGCCATCACCTCCATCCGGATAACGCCTTCGGTGGTGTCGAAGGATATCTTCACGAATTTCTTGTAAAGCCTGTAAGCGCTTTCCAGCGTCGAATCCGGGGCCAACCGCTGAACGGCGTCGAAGGCCGCGGTCTGGAAATGGCCCCGAAAGCCGATGTCAGCCTCAAGGCGGCCCATGGCCTCGCGCGATTGCAAGTAGCCCTGAACGGCAATCGAATCCTGCGAGGTGGCGAAAGCGGTGCCCGAGAAGAGGCCGCCGATCGAGCCACCGGATGAGGCGGGGCCCGCCTGCTGGATCACGAATTCCGAACGCACCGAGTAAATCGGTGTGGCAAGGACGTAGAAGTACCAGCCCGCAAGGAAGGTTGGCAGCAACACGAAGGCGAAAAGCCGTGCCAAGAGCAGGGCCAGCCTGCGCCGCCGCCGCCGCGCGATCTCTTGCTGCATGCGCAGGATTTCGGCAGCCTGGCTCACGCTGGCACGTTGCTCGACCGACGGGACGGCGATCGGCTTGGTCCGCTGGGGCAGCTGGACGGTATCACCGGGCAGACGTGCCAGCGACCGGCTGGCCGAAGGGGGGGGCGACGCTTCGGCTTCTTGCACGGTGTTTGGTCCTGTTTCTTGAACGGAAGTGACGACTTCCAGCAGCGAGGCTTTGGTGAAGGGCTCGATCCCGGCCAGCCGCAACTGGCGGACGGCGTCAAAATCAGACTTCGCCTCGATCCCGTGTTTGTCGGCGATCAGCCTGGCACGGCGCAGCTGACGGCGGGTCAGTCCCTCGGCCGCAATCGCGGCAAGCAGGGCTTCGTCCGTGTCGGGCGTCTCGGTGCGCGGTTGGCGCAGAAGCACCGCCGAGGCGGTCGGCTCCGTCTTGCCTGGGTCCGGTTCGGGCCGACGAAAGTCCAGATTGCCGAAACCGTCGTCGTGCGTGTCGAAAAGCTGGCCATCGGCCACCGGCACGGGCCGAGGGGCAGGGCGCTCGACGCGCCGGGTGTGATAGCGGGCGGCTTTAAGCTTGGTAATCATAAAGACGTCTCGCTTCCTCAAGGGTCTCGAACTGGTACAATCTACCGTTCTTCAACACGGCGGCAGAGCGGCAGAATTTTTCCAGCGTCTTGGCCGAGTGCGAGACGATGACAACGGTCGAATTTTTCAGCCGCTCCTGCAAGATGTTACCAGCCTTGCGGTTGAATTCGACGTCTCCGGTGGCGGGCATGCCTTCGTCAATCAGGTAAATGTCGAATTCGATGGACAAAAGAAGCGAGAAGGAAAACCGCGACCGCATGCCGGACGAATAGGTGGCAAGCGGCATGTCGAAGTATTCCTCCAGCCCGCAGACCCAGCGGCAGAAGCTTTCCACATAGTCAGGATCAAGCCCGTAAAGCCGGGCGATGTAGCGGCAGTTTTCCTTTGCGGAATGCTTGTTGTTGACGCCCCCCATGAACCCAAGCGGAAAAGAAACGCGTGAGGTCTTGCGGATCGTGCCCTCGTCGGGTTTCTCAAGTCCCGCCATCATGTTGATGATCGTGGTCTTGCCCGCGCCATTCGGGGCAAGGATGCCCAGAGAATTACCAAGATCGACGCGAAACGAGGCGCGGTCGAGGATGACCTTGCGCTGCGTTCCCGTCCAGAACGATTTCGATACATCGCGAAACTCGATCATCTTAGCCTCAACGCCCCGAATGTGGGCCGTTCTGACCCCTGCGTACCGGCATAGCGTTAACATTCGGTTTGTGGCCTTTGAAGGGCCTCGCTTATGCGTGGGCGGGCAAAAGCGCAGCCGTCACGGGGAATTGCGCACCGAGCGAGCCATAGAAAGCGCCAGCAGCCCAGCCAGAAGGCTGATCGCAAGACCCAGGCGGGCGGCTTCCTGCATCGCACCACCGGGCAGCGCGGTTTCAAGGCTGAGGACCGGCACGGTGAAGCCCATGGCCATGATCAGGACAATCCGCAAGATGTCGCGCAGGCTGATCCCACCCGGAAGCTGAAGGCCAAGGACGGCCGCAAGTCCGAGGCCAAGCACAAGCATCCCAAGCGGACGACCAAGCCAAAGGGCCGCAAGCGTGGTCACCGTGGTGGGGGCAAAGGCCGAAAGCTCGACCCCGCCGCGCGTTAGGCCGAAGAGAAATAGGATCGCCGTCAGGGGCCTGATCATGCCATGGGCAAGGCGGTTCAGCGGGTCGTGAAGACCTTCCTCCACTTCGGCAAAGAGACCAAAGCTGCGGTCGGCATGGGCAATCGCCGGGATAACCGGCAATAGCCCGAGGACCGGCGGCAAGCCCGATGCTGTCACGCCGATCCAGGAAAGAAGACCGGCCACGATATAGGGCAAAAGCTGTTGGCCCGCGCGCCGCTGTCGTTCGGGCGCGCCTGGAGGTGGATTTCGACCGAAAAACCGCCAGGTGACGAAGGCGAGCCCAAGGGGCAGGATAAGCCAGAAAAGGCGAAGAGAAACGGCAGGGTGGGTCAATCCGGTTACCAGAAGGGCAAGGATGTCAGTCGCGATGGCCAGCAACATAAGAAGGTGCAGCGCCGGATGGGACGGCCCGAAGGTCGCTCGACCCACTAGAAAACACAGCACCACATCGGTCCCGAGCGGTACCTGCCAGCCGGTCGCAAAGCCCGCTTCCTCGGCAGTCTCGATCAGGCTGCCGACCAGAACCCACATCGACGCGGCCCCGGCCAGCCCGCCGAAGATCAGGCCGGCGGGCAGGATTGCCTGCCGTCCCCTCAGCGCGCCTTGTTCAACGGTCAGCGCCTCCCATAGTTCCTTGCCGATAAAGAACAGAAACAGCGCCATCAGCCCATCAGCGACAAGGCTGAGCGGGGTCAGGCTGATCGGCAGCGGGGCAAGCCAAACGGGCAGCTCCAGATCCAGTAGCCGCAATTCGACGCCGTCGTAATAGCTGGCGGGCGCAAGGTTGACCCAGGCTGTGGCCAGAACGGCACCCGCCAAAAGCGCGCGGGCAAATCGGGGCACGAAGGAGGAAACGCGATACACGTATGTTGGGCCTTTGCCTTCCAGCTTCGGTGTGGCCATAGCTGCCGGTCGGGCCAAACCTACGCTGCGGTTTCGGGATTGCCAATCAGGACGCAAGCGGCAGACTGGGAAAAGGATATGACCTCGGAGGATGGAATGGCCTGGCTGATCATGGCAGAGGATCGAAGCGATGCCGGGGCACTTCGGCAGGACAGCGCGCTGATGGCGCGCATGTGGGAGTGGGAACTTGAGCACCGCGACCGCATCCTGGCGGCGGGGTCGCTTCGTGCCGATGATGGCGTGACCCCGGTCGGCAGTCTCATGGTCCTTGACGTGGCCTCGCGGGCCGTCGCCGAGGCGATCTGGGCCAGCGACCCCGCAACCCAGGCTGGCATGCGTCAGCCGCCGGTCATCCGGTTCTGGAACCCCGCTATCCTGAATAGAGAGGTGACGCCCTGACCGGGGTGGGGCAAAAATCCGGGCGGCTGCGCGAAGAGATCTCCGCCTGCCGCCTCTGCGCCGAACGCTTTGCCGCCACGGCCACAGCGCACGAGCCACGACCGGTCGTCTGGTTCCGGCCCGGTGCCCGGCTTTTGATCGCGGGGCAAGCGCCCGGCGCGCGGGTGCATGAAAGCGGTCGGCCCTTCACCGATCGCTCGGGCGACCGGCTGCGCGACTGGACAGGCCTTTCGGAGGCCGAGTTCTATGACCTTTCGCGGGTCGCCGTCGTGCCGATGGCGTTCTGTTTCCCCGGCTATGACGCCAAGGGGGCCGACCTGCCGCCGCCTCCGATTTGCGCGGCCACCTGGCGAAAGCAGGTGATGGAGGCCCTTGGCGCGCCATGCCTGACGCTTCTGGTCGGCGCTGCGGCGCTGCGCTGGCATCTGGGGGTAAAGCACGTCAGTGCGGCGGTGGCCGATTGGCGCGGACCGGCGGCGCGGGGCGTCTTTCCCTTGCCGCATCCGTCCTGGCGGAATACGGGGTGGCTGAAGCAGCACCCCTGGTTCGAGGCCGAGCTGCTGCCGGCCCTGCGCGCGCGGGTGCGAGAGGTGATGGATGTCTGATCTGGTGACGTTACTTGATGTGGCCCATGCAGCGGTCTCGGCTGATCCCGAGAACGAAACGCTCCGTCTGCGATTTTTCGAGCGGCTGGCGGATGGCGAGATGGTATTGCTTCTTGAACACGAGGCGACGGGCGCGCGCTTGGAGCCAAAGGTTTTTGATCTGGAAGAGGGGCCGGTGGTGCTGGTCTTCGACCGCGAAGAGCGGCTGGCGGCATTCACCGGCGGGATTGCCCCCTATGCAGCACTGCCGGGGCGGCTGATCGCGGGCCTCTTGAAAGGGCAGGGGATCGGGCTGGGGGTGAACCTTGGGGTGGCACCCTCGTCGATGCTTCTGCCCGCCGAAGCGATGGACTGGCTGGCCCAAACGCTTGAGGAAGCGCCGGAAGAGCTGGAGGCGCTGCCCGAGGAGTTCGTGACGCCCAAGGTGCCCGAAGCGGTGGTTTCGGCTTTGGATGCAAAGCTTGCCAAGGCAGGGGGGCTGGCCTTGGCTGCCGTCCTGGCAGGGGTGGTCTATCGTGGTGGGCGGCGGGGGCATCTTCTGGCGTTTCTGGATGCAGTGGAGGGCGCGGAGGCAGCGCTCGCCCGGGCCATGGGCGAGGCGCTGGTCTTTTCGGGGGTCGAGTTGGGCGAACTGGATGTGGCCTTTCTGCGGTCAGGTGAGGCGGGGGCCACGGCAATACTGCGGGTCGGCCTCCGGTTCGACCTGCCTGCGCCGGAAGCGCCAGCGGCTCCGTCGGCACCCGGGCTGGACCCGGCGCGCCCGCCGAAGCTGCGATAATGAAATCGAGCGGCTTGGCAGCCGCAAGTCTTTTGTCTCGCCTCTGGCGCAAGCGCCAACCGGCTCGGCCATTGGGGGTGCGTCGCCCCCCAAACCCCCGAGGATATTTGTAGACAGGAGAATGATTTTTTGGGGTAATATGATACCTTCATTATAAGTCATTGATTTGCATGTATTAAATGTTCATGGTGACGCTTGACGGGATGGGCGGCTTCAGCGATAAGCTCCCATCCGAGTTTCCGGGGGCGTTGGTGCCCCCTTCTTCTTTGGGAATACCATGAAAACCTTCACCGCTACTCCGGCGGACATCGAGAAGAAGTGGATCCTGATCGACGCCGAGGGCGTCGTTCTGGGCCGCCTCGCCACGATCGTCGCCAATATCCTGCGCGGCAAGAACAAGCCGACCTTCACCCCCCACATGGACATGGGTGACAATGTCATCGTCATCAACGCCGACAAGATCCAGATGACCGGCAAGAAGCGTGACGACAAGGTCTATTACTGGCATACCGGCCACCCTGGTGGCATCAAGCAGCGGACCGCGCGTCAGGTGCTGGAAGGCAACCACCCCGAGCGTGTGGTCGAAAAGGCCGTCGAGCGCATGATCACCCGCAACCGCCTGGGCCGTCAGCAGATGACGAACCTGCGCGTCTATGCCGGGGCCGCCCATCCGCATGAAGCACAGCAGCCCACCGTTCTGGACGTCAAGGTCCTGAACCCGAAGAACACCCGGAGCGCGTGATCATGGCCGATATCAAATCTCTCGATGACCTGAAGTCGGCTGTCGGCTCGGCCCCTGCCGCTGTCGAAGCCGCCCCCCGTGTAGCGGTCCGGGACAAGCTCGGCCGGTCCTATGCCACCGGCAAGCGCAAGGACGCGGTCGCCCGCGTCTGGGTCAAGCCGGGGTCCGGCAAGGTCGTGGTCAACGGCAAGGAAATGGCGGTCTACTTCGCCCGTCCCGTGCTGCAGATGATCCTGAAGCAGCCCTTCACCATCGCAAACGTGGAAGGCCAGTTCGACGTCTACGCAACCGTCGCCGGTGGCGGGCTCTCGGGCCAGGCGGGCGCCGTGAAGCACGGCATCTCCAAGGCGCTGCAGCTTTACGAGCCCGCATTGCGGGGCGCCCTGAAGGCCGCGGGCTTCCTGACCCGTGACAGCCGCGTCGTCGAACGCAAGAAGTACGGCAAGCCGAAGGCCCGCCGCAGCTTCCAGTTCTCGAAGCGCTGATCCGCTTCTTTCAATCCTGCAAGGGCCCGCTTTGATAGCGGGCCTTTTCGTTTGCGGCTCAGACAAAAAAATGGGCCGGGAAGACCCGGCCCAGTCAGGGGTAAGAGCGCAAGACACGCTCGGGGAAACTGGCGCTTAGGGGCGCCAGAACGGTTTTGCGCATTCCGCAGCGACGGTGGTCGCGTCAAGACCTACGTCACGCAGAAGATGCGGATCAAGATGGGCAAGGCATTGGCGCTGTGCATGCCGTTCGTTTGCCTGAACAAGGGATTCGACCAAGCGCGCGAAAATTCCATCGCGGCGGCTGAAGGGAAGGCGTATGATCTTGGTTTGGGGCATTTGAGCCTCCTGTGATTTGTATTGATACAATATAGTCGTCATAGTAGGAACAATGTAACGTTAAGGTGCAATGAGTCGCCAGAGGATTATTGTGACTGATACAAGTTGGGCGCCAAATCTGAGTCAATTTCCCGGTCCGAAGTATCTCGGGCTATCACGCGCCCTGCGAGACGCGATCAGAAGCGGCGATTTGCCGGCGAACTCGCAGCTGCCAACGGTCCGGGATCTGGCCTGGCGCCTGCACTTGACGCCAGGCACTGTGGCGCGGGCCTATCAGCTGGCGACACAAGAGGGGCTGTTGGCGGCCACCGTCGGCCGGGGGACCTTTGTAGCGGCACAATCACCGCGCCTGGGGCCGACCCAGCCGCTGTACTCGGAACGGGTGACCGGCGGGGCAACCGGCTTGGTGGATCTGCGCGCGCCACAGGTGCCAGAGGTGGGGCAGGCCGAGGCGTTTCGCCAGGCGCTGCAGGAGATGGCCCAAGGCACGGGGCAGGGGTGGCTCGACTATACCAGCCAGCTTGGCGAAGCACCGCTTCGCGCCGAAGTGGCGGCCTGGATGGGCGACCGCATTCTTGGCCCCGTCGGCCCGGACGACGTGGCGCTGACCCATGGCGGGCAGAATGCGATCCATCTGATCTTCGATTGCTGCCTCCGGGGTGAGCGTCCGGTGGTGCTGATCGAAGACCTTGCTTACCCCGGCTTTCGCTACGCGGGGCGGGCCGCCCGGGCAGATGTGGTTCCGGTCGAGATTGACGAATGCGGGGTGGTGCCCGAGGCGCTGGAGGCTGCCTGCCGACGATACGGCGCGCAGGTCCTGTGCCTCACGACCGAGGCCCAGAACCCGACCACAGGCCGGATGCCGGTAAAGCGGCGCCAGCAAATCGCCGAGATCGCGCGCCGCTACGACCTGCAGATCCTGGAGGACGACTGCTACTCGGTGGCCGAATCCGAAATTCCATCCTTGCGCGCCCTTGCGCCGGAACGGGTCTGGCTGGTTGGCAGCGTCTCCAAGACAATTTCGGCTGCCCTGCGCTTTGGCTATGTGATCTGCCCCGCCGGGATGGGCGAGGCCGGGCGCCTGACCGCACAGCACGGCTTCTTTGCCCTGTCGCGCCCGGTGGTGGATCTGATGCTGCATCTTTTCCGCTCGGGTGCCGCGACCCAGATCCGCACCCGGGTGCAGGCCGAATTCACCGCGCGGCTGCAGATCCTGGTCAATCGCCTGGGCGCTTTCGACCTTGGCTGGCAGCCCGGTGTCCCTTTTGTCTGGCTGCGCCTGCCGCTTGGCTGGCGGGCCTCGACCTTCATCCGCACCGCCGAGGCGCGCGGCGTTCTGGTCCGGTCCGCCGATGAATATGCCATGGTCCATGGCCGCCCGCCGAATGCGATCCGGATCGCGATCGCCGCCGGCCTCTCGCGCGAAAGCTTCGAGGCCGCGATCAAGACCTTGGCCGAGCTTCTGGCAAAGCCCCCCTCGGACCTTCTTGCCTAAGCGCGATTGACCCAAGGGCAGGCTGGAATTCCTGACCTGTGGCAAATCCGACTCGCTCACGCGGAATTGCCCTGGGAAGGAGTTGACCGAACCCCCTGCAATGCTTCACGATTCGCCGCAGAGCAGAACAAAAAAAGAGAGCCCGAAAATGGGACTGCAATACATGTTTCACGCGCCGCATGGCGGCGCGGATTTTCTTGGTTGGCGCAAGAACCGGCAAGGTGCCACCGAAATCGTCTATGACGATGGCGTGACCCGCCGCATGATCTGGCGCGTGGCCTCCAATGACCCGTCCGAAGCCCGCATTTCCGAGGCGCTCCGTGTGGCCGTCGGCAGCATCCGGATCGTGCCGACGCTTTATGACGAGCTGAAGAAGCGGGCGATCGCCATCGAGCGCGTCGCGGGCTGAGGGCTTTCTGCTTCCGGTGACGAATGGTCCCGTTGCGCCTCCCGCAACGGGCTTGATTTCATGCGGGAATGATGTCCCTCTTGCCTTAAAGCGATCAGACGGTCTAGTTTTGATCAAAAGAGAAGGCCGCCGCAGTGTGGCCGAACAGGGGGCAAGATGGCGCAGACGCCAAGTTCCGAGGCCAGGGCCGGTCTTAAACTGATCAGCCCAACGGCGATCTATGTGATTCTTCTGCTCGCTGTGCCACTGGCGACGGTGCTGGTCTACTCGATCCTCACTGGCGGGCGCGCCAATGTCTCCTTGCCGGTGACGTTCGAGAATTATTCCGAGCTCTGGTCGAAGTCGGTCTACGGCTACATCATGTTCAAGTCGCTGATGGTGGCGCTGACCGTCACCTTCATCACCGTGATGCTGGCCTATCCGGTCGCCTATTTTGTCAGCTTCCACGTCAAGCCCGAGCGCAAAAGCCTGTGGCTGTTCCTCATCACCATCCCGTTCTGGACCAGCTACATCATCCGCGTCAGCCTCTGGTTCGTGATCCTCGGCTACGGCGGGATCATCGATTCGGCGCTGGCCTCGATCGGACTTCCGCCGCTGAACATCGCCAGCTATTCGATCCTGTCGATCATCATCGTTCTGGCCCACGCCTATGCGCCCTTCGCAGTACTGCCGATCTTCGTCAGCCTTGAAAAAGTGGATCGCAGCCTCCTGGAGGCCGGTCAGGACCTTGGCGAAAGCGGCTGGGTGACCTTCCTCCGCGTGACGCTGCCCCTGTCGATGCCGGGGGTGATTGCCGCAGCACTGATCGTCTTCATCCCGACGGTGGGCGACTATGTGACCCCGGAACTTGTCGGCGACGGCAAGGAACCGATGATCGCCAACCTGATCGAAACTCAGCTCCTGAAGCTGCAGAACTTCCCGCAAGGCTCGGCCTTCGCGGTGGCTTCGATGCTGATGGTCGGGGTCGTCAGCGTGGCCTTCGTGTTGCTGAACAAACGCTTCATTGGGGGGCAGAAATGAAGAAGGCCCCGGTACTGAAAGGCTACACGCTCTTCTATCTCTTTTTTCTTTACGGTCCGATCCTGCTCTTGCCGATCTTTGCCTTCAACGACAGCAAGGTCGTGGCCTTCCCGCTGCAGGGCCTGACGGTGAACTGGTTCGGCGAAATGATGGCCGACCAGAACCTGGGGCAGGCGGCGAAAAACAGTCTGATCATCGCCTTCTCGGTGTCCTCGATCTCGACCATCCTCGGGATCTTCGCGGCCCGGGCCTCGGTGCGGTACAATTTCCCCGGCAAGGCGCCGATCATGGCGATGATCATGCTGCCGCTGGTCTTGCCCGAAATGATCGTGGCCATGGCACTACTCGTGGTCCTTTTGTCGATGGGCATCTCGCTCTCCCTCTTCACCGTGATCATCGGGCAGGTGCTCATCTGCACGCCCTTTGCAGTGGCGATCCTGACTTCGGCCTTTCAGTCCCTTGACCGATCGCTGGAAGAGGCGGCACTTGATCTGGGTGAAACACAGGTTTCAACCTTCCGCCTGATCGTGCTGCCGCTCGTCATGCCGGGAATCATGGCCTCGTTCCTGATCTGCTTCACCATCTCGTTCGACGAATTCATCATCGCGAACTTCCTGGGCTCGGGGCAGCCGATCCTGTCGGTCTATATCTTCGGCCAGTTCCGCTTCCCCGCCAAAGTGCCGTCCATGCTGGCACTGGGGACGGTGCTGGTCCTGTTCTCGATCATCCTGCTTGGCTTTGCCGAGTACATGCGCCGCCGTGGCATCGCCAAGGCGGGTGGCAAAGATTCCGGAGGCTTCCTGTGACCGCAACCGACGACCGCCCGACGATGATCGAGTTCAAGGACGTTCATAAATATTACGGCGATTACCACGCGCTCAGGGGGATCACGGGCACCATCAAGGCCGGTGAGTTCTTCTCGCTCCTCGGCCCTTCCGGCTGCGGCAAGACCACGCTTTTGCGCACGATTGCGGGGTTCGAGGGGATCGATCAAGGCGTGATCATGATCGACAGCAAGGACATGGCCAATGTGGCGGCCAACGTCCGGCCGACGAACATGGTGTTCCAGTCCTACGCGATCTTCCCCCACATGTCGGTGGCCGAGAATGTGGGCTTCGGATTGCGCAAGGACCCGCGATCAAGGGACGAGAAGGCCAGGGCCGTCGCCGAGGCGCTGGAGATGGTGGGCCTCAAGGGCTTTGGTGCCCGCGCGGCGCATGCGCTGTCCGGAGGCCAGCGGCAGCGCGTGGCGCTGGCACGGGCGCTGATCCTGAAGCCGAAGGTTCTGCTGCTGGACGAACCGCTAAGTGCACTCGACAAGAAGATGCGTGAGCATATGCAGGTCGAACTGATCAAGCTGCAGCGTCAGGTCGGCATCACCTTTATTCTGGTGACGCATGATCAGGAAGAGGCCTTGGTCATGTCCGACCGGATCGCCGTGATGTTCGACGGCGAAATCGCGCAGCTGGACGATCCGGAAACGCTCTACCGGCGGCCCAATTCAAAGAAGGTTGCGGATTTCATCGGGACGATGAACTTCATCCCGGCCAAGGTGATCAGCGACATCGGCAACAAGGTCGAGGTCGAGGCGAAGGGCATGGGCAAGGTGACCCTGGACGCCTCTGCCGCGCCGCCCGCGAAAGGCGATGACCCGGTGGTGGGCCTGCGTCCCGAGACGCTGACCCTGCTTTACGACGACCAGAAAGCGCCCGAGCGCGAGACGGATGGCGTCATCGACGAGGTGATCTACTTCGGCGACATGACCTATTACGACGTCTACCTTGGCGGCACCGATGTCGAGGTGCGCCTGTCGATGCGCAATGTACCGGGCCGTCCGGTGCTGGATGTCGGCACCAAGGTCCGCGTCGCCTGGAGCCCCTCGGCGCTGGTTCTGTTCCGCTAACGCTGACCCTCCTCGTTCGACTTCGTCTCCTCATCGGCGCGTCCGACCCGCGAGGAGTGACGAAGTCATCGACGAGCAGCCGCATGGGCCGGGTTAAGGAAGTGTAAACGTCCGCAAGCAAGTATATGAAATCGTGTGGAATTACGGAAATGTCCACCGTGGACACTCCCTTTCACCGGTCCGGCGAAAGAAGCCCCAACCCTCGCAGGTAGATCCCGATCGCGGTTTCCAGCAGGTCCTCCGGCGACCAGGGCTGCGGGCCGCCATTGCCGCGCAGATAAAGCTCGACCACGCCATGGCTGGTGGCCCAGACATGGGCCGAGATCATGCTGGCGGGCGGCCGTTTCTCGACCGGAAGTCCGCGGGCCAGGTGATCGGCCGCCCGGTCCATCGCGGCCCTGGCCTTCGCGGCGACGCTGGCCAGGTCGGGGTGCTTGCCCGGCTGGAGCCCGCTTTCGAACATCGCCTGATAGTGACCGGGATACTTCCGCGCGAAAGCCAGATAGGCCCGACCCGTCGCTTCGAAGGCCGCAAGGGCGGTGGGGCGACCGTCGTCATAGGCATAGTCAAGCAGGGCCGCGAAGATGTCGAAGCCCTGCCGCGCGACCTCGGCCAGAAGTTCGTCCCGGCCTGCGAAATGACGGTAGACGGCGGCCGGTGTCACATCCGCGGTCTTTGCTGCCTCGGACAGCGTGAAACCTTGCGGCCCCTTCTCGGCAATCAGGGCCAAGGCGGCTTCAACCAGGGCCTGGCGCAGGTTGCCATGATGGTAGCCGCGCTTCATCAGTCTTTCGGCCTGAGACCCGGTCCACCGCAAATCTTGCTGTCGATCTTGCCGATGGCCGTAGCATCCTTCCCCGCATAGTCGACCGCGCCCAGAATGGTCTGGATCGCCGCGATCCGGGCGCGCTTCTTGTCGTCCGACAGGATCAACGTCCAGGGCGCGGTCGTGAAGTTGGTCTTTTCCATCGTCTCGTCAATCGCCGTGCAGTAGTCGTCCCACTTCCCCAGCCCGTCCACGTCGATCTGGGAAAGCTTCCACTGTTTCAGAAGATCGCCCTCACGGTCGAGGAAGCGTTTCAGTTGTTCGGCCCGGCCAACCTCCAGCCAGATCTTCAGGAAGATGATCCCTTCATCAGAGATCATCTGTTCGAACTCGGGAAGTTGATGGAAGAATTTCGTGCGGTCCTCGGGTTTGCAGAACCCGAAGACATGCTCGATCATCGCACGGTTGTACCAGCTGCGGTCAAAAAGTGCTATCTCTCCCTTGGCGGGCATCCAGTCGACGTAGCGTTGAAAGTACCATTGCTGGCTTTCGCGTTCGGTGGGTTTTGACAGCGCCACGACATAGGCCTGTCGCGGGTTCATGTTCTCGGTCACCGCCTTCAACGCGCCGCCTTTGCCTGCCGCATCCCGGCCTTCGAAGACCACGAGCAAACGCTGCCCCGATGCCTTGATTGCCGCCTGCATCTTGGCAAGCTCGATCTGCAGCTTTTCCATCTGCGCGTCGTAATCCTTGCCCTTCATCTCTTCCTTGTAGGGGTAGGATTTGGTGAGGATTTCGTCCTTCCCGGCCTTTTCGATGGCCTTGCGCACCTCGGACGGCGCGCCTTCGCGGAAGTAGCGGCTGATCGCGCCGTCAAATGGTAGGGTCATTTTGTCCTCCCCGACTTTCCTGCCAGTATCGCGATTGGGCCGCCTAGCGCAATGCAGCGCGGTCGATGGCCGCGATGACCACCTCTGCATGGCTGTGATGCGGCATGTGGCCCGCGCCGGGGATGACGGTCAACGACACATTGGGCAGAAGCTTTGCCAAAGGGGCCGAGTGGATGTCGAGGGGCACGATGGTGTCTTCAGTGCCGTGGATCAGTTCGACCGGCAGCGTAAGGGTTGGATAGTGCCGCGACATCGCGACCAGCTCGGCTCGCAGAGCGTTCACCTGGGCCGTGTTCGTGGCCAGGGTAGCGCGGCGGGTGATCAGAGGAGCGCCGAGAAAGCCGTCGTAGCCGGTGGGGACGGGATGGGGCGCAAAAACGCTGACCGTGGCTGAACGCACGTAGCTGTCGGGTACAAAGGCCGACGCGAGGGGCACAACCACCGCACGCCCGATCGAGGTCGAAGTGAGCCGGTACCACAGGTCAAGCTCTCCCGGCCATGGCAGCGAAGGTGCGCCCACCAGAACCAGCGCACGGGGGCCGCCGTCCACCGCCCAGGCCAGCGCCACCGCTCCGCCATAGCTTTGGCCAAGGACGATCGGATCGGTCACCCCAAGTTCGGCCAGTCCCAGCTTGATGGCGCGGGCTTGCGCCAGAAGACCAAATTCGGACAACGGATCGGAATGACCAAGGCCCGGCCGGTCGATCACAGTGACGCGGAAGCGGTCCGTCAGCCGGTCGCGAAGCGAAAAAGTGAAATCACGCAGCGACCCGGATGCGCCATGGATCATCACCAGATCAGGCCCGTCACCTTTCTGCTCATAGTGCATGCGTAAGCCATCCACGGTCACGAAATCGCCGGACGGTGGGAAAGCTGCCTCGGCCGCTGCCTCTCGGGCAGACGCGCGCCAATGCGTGAGCCCGGCCAGGCCCAGAACGGCGATAACGAAGCTAGCGGCCAATCTTTTCAATGTCATAGGGGGTTGACTGATAAATCTCGTTGATCCAGTTGCCATATAGAAGATGCGCGTGACTTCTCCAGCGGTTCAGGGGCGGTCTGGCGGGATTGTCATCGGGATAATAGTTCACCGGCACATTGATTGGCGTTCCGGTGGCGACGTCCCGGTCATATTCCTGCTTCAGCGTGTCGCTGTCGTATTCCAAGTGGTTGATCAGATAAACCGCCCGATGCGCCGGATCGTCCACCAGACAGGGGCCAGAGTCGGCGGAGGTCAGAAGCGTGGTCAGCCCGGGAGCCGTGTCGATATCGGCCTGCCGCATCTCGGTCCAGCGCGAGACCGGCATCACAAAATCATCCGAGAAGCCGCGCAGCAAAGGCGTGGTCGGGGCGAGGTTCTGGTGGCGGAAGCAGCCGAAGGCCTTGGCGGGCAACAGATGTTTTGGCACACGGTGGAAATGCCAAGCCATCGCCATGCCGCCCCAGCAGACGCCGAAAGTCGACTGTACATTGGTCTGGGTCCAGTCCATGACCTCGCATAGCTCGTCCCAATAGGTGACCTCTTCGAAGGGTAAATGTTCTATGGGCGCGCCAGTGATGATCAGGCCATCGAATTTTTCGCCCTTTACCTCCTGAAACGGACGGTAGAAGGCGGCCATATGCTCGGCCGCGGTGTTCTTCGTCTGATGCGCCGACATCCGAATCAACTGAAAGTCGATCTGCAAAGGCGTGGCCCCGATCAGCCGGGCGAACTGGTTCTCGGTCTGAATCTTTTTCGGCATCAGGTTCAGCAGGCCGATCCGAAGCGGCCGGATGTCCTGATGTGCCGCACGGTCAGGGGACATGACCATCACACCTTCGGACCGCAGCACGTCGAAAGCGGGCAGGGTTTCGGGTAGCGTAATGGGCATCTTGCGGTCTTTCTGGGTCGGCTTGATGTCACCTAGCCGGTCGCCCGGTGAATTTCCAGAGTGGGCAAAAAGATGTCGGCTTCCTGCTTGGCCGCGGCTTGACGATTTATTGACGCGCTTCCGGACACCAGTCGTTCTAACATCAAGTCGGTAGCATGCATTTCGCTACCTGACTCCGGCTTTGCAGCTTTCCCTGCACAAATTTCATGGAGTTCTTTATGTTGACATTGAGCCGTCTTCCCCTTTTTGCCGCCATCGCACTGCATTCAGGTTGCGCCAGTCCGGACCTTGGACCGGAAATGACGGCGTTTTCCGAAGCCGTGACAAGTGTGTCCCAGCAGTATCGTGGTGAGCTTGGGATTGGGCCCGATGCGATCCAAACGGGCCAGATCGACGCACTGGTCGCAGACAGAGGGGCGACCCTGGCTTTGTCAACGGGCTGCGACGCGCTTGGTACCGGCGATCTTCGGGCAAGTGTGAGCGACTGTAATCTCGACTTTGGTGACCTGAAGCCGGGCTTGGGATCACCGGGAAGGGCGGCCCAGCAACTTGAACTCATCGATAGCTATTTCACAGCACTTCAGGCACTGGCGACATCGACTGCCCCGACCGACATTCAGAATGCCACCGCTGCGGCGCTGGATGCGGTCGGCGCATTGTCCAGCGCGCTTCCGGAACCAGGACTCGGGGCCTTTGCGGCAGAGCTGAAGTCACGTCGCGATCCGATCAGCAAGGCCGCGGGCTTTCTTGCCGAGCAGCGTCGGATTGCCGCCCTGCGCCGGGTCGTCCGTGCGGCCGACCTGCCCATCGCACGCATTGTGCTTGACCTGAAAGAGACGGCCGCAGCGCTTGGCTCGCCGGTTGCCGCGACCCGCTATGATCAGTTGAACGCGCGACAAGAGGAGATGGACGCGGCACAAACCAGCAGCAATGACGCCGCCTACCGGGCGGCGGTCGTGGCCTTCCTGGCCGAATACGAAGCTTTTCTCGACTACCGCCGCAATGGGTTGATCCCCCGGCTCGATCTGATCGAAAGCACCCATGGGGCCTTGCGTGCCCGCATCAGCGGTGGGGCCAGCCTTGCGGAGGTGCGCGCGCTGATCGCCAAGCTGAACGAACTGAAAGCCGGTTTCAATTGAGGAGGTCCGAATGACCAATCTGTCCCAAAGGAACGCCAAACGGTTCGATGGTCTGCGTGACGATTGCCTGGCCGCGATCAAGCGCACGAATGACGAGCGGCGCAACGCCATCCGGAACGGCGATGCTGTCTCTGCCGGCAGGCTTACCGAACGGCGCTCGGCGCTGCGCCAGTCGCTGCAGGACATCGAAGATGCCGAAGATGCCTGGCTGCGGTCGACCCTCACGGTCGCCGAGGCCGAGAATCGGCTGGCCGCAGCAAGGGATCGGTCCATCAACACCGTGAAGGCCATGAAAGACATCGCGTCGGCCATTCAGAAGGCCGGTGAACTTATCGGGCTGTTGACCGGCCTGGTCACGCTTTTCGGTTGATCGCAATCGCCATGAGCGCATTGAAATCGGCGACGGTTCTCACTTGACCGACCTCTTCCGCCGTCACTGTGACCCCCCAACGCGCCATTGCCTCATAGCGTGGCTGGCGATGGGCAAGCGCGCGGGCATAGGTCCAGCGCACGAAGTGATCGGGGTCACAATTTTCTTCGGTCAGAGAATGGCTTGAGCGGAAGTCTTCCCACATCGCATGAAGAAAGGCCGGGCGGTAGTACATCGGCTTGGGCGCCCGATCGAAGCGGCGGACCAACTCGGCGGTATGGGAGTCCGAGCCCTTGATCCAGACCAGAAGCAGCGTCTCGGCAAGCTGGCGCATGACCGGGTCCGACTGGTCATCCGGCTCCACCACCTCGCAGATCGACCCTGAGGTGTCGCAGACGAAATTCGGGTAGCTGTAAAGGTCTTGCGCGCGTTCGATGAACCGGGCCGTGTCCAGCGTTGCGGCGATCTCCGCCTGGCGGTGCTGATCCTGCCGCGTCATGTATTCCGCAAAGGGCAGGCCACCCTTTGCGGGGTCGCCAGGCTTGCCAAGGTAAGTCGACAGGGGCGCCAGATTCTCGAAGGTGATGTTCGAGGTGATGTAGACCGAGTCCGTCAACAGAAGTTCGCGCAGCAGCGGAACTTTCATTGCCTCGCGCTTGAAGTTGTCAGCGATGTATTCGCCCATGTAGCGCGTGCCGATCCGGTAATCGACCGAGTAGTGGAACCAGGACCCCTGATCCCGCAGCAATTTGGAAAGATGGGTCTTTCCCAGGCCCGACATGCCGAAGAGCATTACCCGCTTCTGCGGCGCGGCCAGATAGTCGTTGCCTGAACGGTAGATCATCTTGCCACCCCCGGGCCTCTGTTAGCGCCGGGCTTTGGCTTTCACAACGAAAAACCCCGCCCGGAGAAGGGGCGGGGGTTTCGGTTCCGTGCGATGATGATCAGAATGTGTAACCGACGCGAAGGCCGACGCCGATGCCGCTGTTGCCTTCGAAGTTGGCTCCGATCGACGTGGTCGCATCGCCGATATCGACGTATCGCACACCGCCAGTGATTTTTACATTTTCCATCGTGTAGGTTGCCGCAAGGCCGATGCTGGCGAAACCGTCGGTTGGCTGCAGGTTGCCGGTGATTTCACCGTCCGAATCTTCATACCCAAGGGTCACGGCACCGGACCAATTCTCGTTGAACCGGCGGCCAATGCCAAGGTTATAGGTGACGCGGTCCGAGGCGTAGCTGACCAGCGGTGATCCGACGGCTCCCGTATAGATCGGCGGCGCTATCTGGAAAGCTGACCATTCTACCCAACGGATCGAGCCAAAGAGCAAGGTGTCCTTCGCGACCCCAGTCTGGAACTCAAGGTTCAAGGACTGGGGTACTTCAGTCTCGAACGTACCTGTCAGTGGTACGGGAGCAAGGCCTGTCTCCGTCGACGCCAGATCATGCGTGATCGCGGAGTTATAGGTCAGAGCAACGCGTGCTGCAATCTCGGGCTTCTCCCAGGCGATCCCGACGACATAGCCGAAATCCAGTTCGCGGCTGGTTTCGAGGTTGTAGTTGGCCAAGCCGATGCCCGGAGCAATGATGTTCACCGTGCCTTTGGAAGACTGTGCCCGCAGGCCGCCAATCAGAGACACGTTGTTGTCGAACTTGTAGCGCAGAAGACCAGTGATCGCGGTCGAGCTTAGCTCAGCGGTCGTACCAGCCAACACATATCCGGTCCCGGTCGGGTAATCGACGTCTGCGCCGATCGGCTGATCGATGACCAGTGCAAAGTCGAGGTTTTCGCCAATGTCCATCTTGTAGCCGAGGCTATAGGACAGGTAGCTCGGCGACATGTCGCCGGACCCTACGCCAAGCGTTCCACTGATGTCTGGCGAAAAACTCCCGAAGCTTAGCTCGACATACCGGCCTTGCTCAAACAGGATCGCGACGGATTGCGTCGAGCGTTCGACACCGCCCGCCTGTGCGCTTGATGCAGCGGCGACCATCGCGGCACTCGCCAAAAGAATACGTTTCATGTTCCTCATCCCCGGATACGAGATTTCCCCTGACAGAAACGCTATGCCTGTCATGCAAACCGGTCAACCAATGACGCCGCGTCACGGTTTTGTGACGGGCACCCCCTGTGGCGGGGATGTCCCACTGCGCAACGTGATCCAGATGCCGCAAAAGATCAGGCCGGCACCAAGGAAAAGTGTGATTTCAATCGGTTCCGCGTAGAAAATGGCTCCCACTGCCGCGATGATCGGCAGGCGTACAAAATCAACCGGGACGACAGTGCTTGCAGGCGCAAGTGTCAGCGCGGTTGTGAGGCACAGATGGGCAGTGATCCCGGCGGCACCGATCAGACCAAGCCACGGCAAGGTCGCAAGAGTTGGAAGGGCGACTTCGCCGTCGGCCAACATGGCTGTGGTTCCGAAGACGGCCTGCATCAGCGTAAGCCAGAACAGGATCGTGACGATCGCCTCGCCCCGCGTCAGCGCCTTGGTCATGAGGGTGGTCGCTGCGAAAAAGACGGCTGACCCTGCAGCGGCAAGGACACCGGGATTGATGGATGCAAAGTCGGGCTGGGCGACAATCAGCGTTCCGGCAAAGCCGAGGGTGGCTGCTAAAAGCTTTACCCGGGTCAGCCGCTCGCCCAGAACCAGCGGCGCAAGCAGGATCACCCAGATCGGCGAGGTGAATTCCAGTGCAAAGACCTGGGCCAGCGGGATCAAGGTGATCGCATGAAACCAGAGCGATTGGCCGGAAAAGTGAAAGACGTTGCGCAAGAGATGGCCGCCCAGGCGGTCGGTACGAATGCTGGTCAATTGGCCGAAGGCGGCGGCAAGGCCGACGACGATCACCCAGCCGATCATCGAGCGGTAGGCAAGGATCTCGAACGTGTCATGCACGCCCTTGATCTCGCGCGTGGCGATGGCCATGGCGGTGAACGCGGTAATGGCGCCGATCATCCAGAAGGCAGCGGCCAGGGGGCGGTGGGCTTGCGGCATGCAGCTTCATCGCCAGCCTTGCGGCAAAAGTCCAGCGGTGGTGCTCTTGTTCAGACCCACGTCCTCCGACTAGTCTTCGGTCGGGATCACGAAAGGATGGCATATGGCGGGGCAGGTTCTTCGGATCGACAACAGCCGGGTCGGCTATGCCGAGCTCTTCTATGATCTGGTGTTCGTCTTCGCGATCACCCAGGTCAGCCATCATCTCTTGAACCATTACACCCTCGCCGGGGCGATCGAGACGGCGCTGCTGTTTCTCGCTGTCTGGTGGGTCTGGATTTATACAACCTGGGTCCTGAACTGGCTTGATCCCGAGGCGTTCTGGGTGCGGATGCTTCTGTTCGGCATGATGGGCGCCGGACTTTTCCTGTCGATGGCCATTCCCGACGCTTTCGGCGATCGTGGGTTGGTCTTTGCCCTGGCCTATGCGGCGATGCAGATTGGACGGTCGCTTTTCACGCTGTCGGTTGTCTGGAGCGAACCTACGCGGCAGCAAACCTATCTGCGGATCACGCTTTACTTCGTCTTTGCAGCCATCTTCTGGATCTGGGGGGCGCTCGTCGATGACCTTGGCACGCGGTTGCTGCTTTGGGCTTTGGCTCTGGGGGTCGAATTCCTGGGTCCGGTGCTCAGCTACCGTGTGCCGGGGTTGGGATCGGACCAAAGCTCGAACTGGAATGTTTCGGGTGCGCATATGGCCGAACGCTGCGGGCTTTTCGTGATCATCTGCCTCGGAGAGACATTGCTGGTTTCCGGCGCGACATTCGCCAAGATGGACTGGGAGCCCGCCGGGCTTGCGGCGTTTCTGATGTCGGTTGCCGGACCGGCTGGGATGTGGTGGGTCTATTTCCACATCGGCCACCGCCGCGGTGCGCACCAGATCGAACAAGCTAAGAATACCGGCGACATTGCGCGCAGATCCTTCACCTACTTCCACATCCCCATCGTCGCCGGGATCGTCCTGTCCGCAGTCGGGGCCGAGCGGGCGATTGCCCACCCCGAGCATCTCGCAAGCCTTGCCGAAGGGGCGTCGATCATTGACGGGCTGGCGCTCTTTCTTTGGGGGAACGGGCTTTTCAAGCACGCCTCTGCCCAGTGGTTCCCGTTGTCACATCTGATCGGACTTGGCCTGTGCGCCCTTGCGTTTTTGTCCGGCCCCTGGATGACGCTTCTGGTTCAGACCGCGATTGCCGTGCTGATCCTGATCCTTGTCGCCATCTGGGAGCATCGGTCCTTGGCAGGCACCAAGCCTGGCGTGGCCTAAGGTCCTAAACCGGGTCAGCCCGCTGCAATGGCGATCAGACGGCAAAGCTCGTTCCTGACCACGCCGCCGTTCCGCTTGACCGCTGAATACCCTTCGGCCTTCAGCCGCTCGGCGATGCGCTTGGCAGCACTGGTCTGGCCAAAACCCTTGTAGGTCTCCTGGGTGCGGTATTCGATCTGGGACAGAAGCGGCAGGCCAAGGGCGGTAAAGTTCTGCTTGCAGGCGGCTTGTGCCGATCCGGCAAGGCCAAGGGAAAGGGCGGTGATCAAGGCAAGGCGCATTGGGTCCCCCGATTTGCGTCAAACCATGGCGTGACGCAGAACCGAGGGGCCGCCAAGTCAGCTATTCCAGCTCGATCGTCCCCGGTGGTTTCGAGGTGCAGTCGTAAAAGACCCGGTTCACGCCTTTGACCTCGTTGATGATCCTTGTGGCGGTTTCGCCAAGGAACTCATGCGTGAAAGGGTAATAATCCGCCGTCATCCCGTCGACCGAAGTGACCGCCCGCAGCGCGAGCGCGTAGTCATAGGTGCGCCCGTCGCCCATCACGCCCACGGTTCTCATCGGCAGGATCGCCGCGAAGGCTTGCCAGATTTCGTCGTAAAGTCCGTGCTTCCTGATCTGGTCGATATAGACCGCATCGGCGCGGCGCAGGATATCGAGTTTCTCTGCGGTGATCTCGCCCGGACAGCGGATCGCCAGCCCTGGGCCGGGAAAGGGGTGGCGGCCAATGAAAGCGGGCGGCAGGCCAAGCTCGCGGCCCAAGGCGCGGACCTCGTCCTTGAACAGCTCGCGCAGCGGTTCGACAAGCTTGAGACCCATCTTTTCCGGCAGGCCGCCGACATTGTGGTGCGACTTGATCGTCACCGAAGGTCCGCCCGAAAAGCTGACGCTCTCGATGACGTCCGGGTAAAGCGTGCCCTGCGCCAGGAATCGCGCGCCGCCCACGGCAGTCGCGTGTTTCTGGAATACGTCGATGAAGAGCTTGCCGATGGTCTTGCGCTTGACCTCGGGGTCCGAAACCCCCTCCAACGCGCCGAGGAAGAGGGCGCTTTCGTCGGCGTGGATCAGCGGCATGTTGTAATGGTCGCGGAACATGGTCACCACCTGGTCCGCCTCGCCCAACCGCAGTAAGCCGTGGTCGACGAAGACGCAGGTCAACTGATCGCCGATCGCTTCGTGGATCAGGACTGCCGCAACCGAGGAATCGACGCCCCCAGAAAGGCCGCAAATCACCTTGGCGTCGCCGACTTGATCTCTGATCTTCCGGATCGCTTCCTCGCGGTAGGCCCCCATGGTCCAGTCGCCCTTGAACCCGGCCAGACGCACGAAGTTTTCGTAAAGCTTCGCGCCCTTGGGGGTGTGGTGCACCTCCGGGTGGAACTGCACGGCGTAGAAATGCCGGGCCGGGTCGGCGGTGATGGCAAACGGTGCGTTGGGCGAGGTGCCATAGACCTGAAAGCCCGGCGCAAGTTTGGAAACATGGTCGCCGTGCGACATCCAGACCTGTTCACACGCCTGCGGGCCCGCCTCTGGGGGAAACCAACCGGCGAGGAAAGGGTGGGTGAGGTCGGTCGGCGTCACAAAGGCCTTGCCAAATTCCGCCGTGCCCTGACCGCCTTCGACATGGCCACCCAAGGCATGCATCATGACTTGCTGGCCATAGCAGATTCCCAGGATCGGAACGCCAAGATCGAAGACACCTGCGGGCGGCATGGGAGCGTTCTCCCAGTAGACGCTTGCCGGCCCCCCCGAGAAGATCACTGCTTTGGGAGCAAAGGCTTGCAGAAAGCCCTGATCCACGCGGTTGTAGGGGTGGATTTCGCAATAGACGCTCAGCTCTCGCAGGCGACGCGCGATCAGCTGCGTCACCTGAGAACCGAAGTCGATGATCAGAAGGCGGTCATGTGCTTGGGTCATGTGCTCGATTAGGCCGGGTCGGGGACAAGTGCAAGCCATGCAGCCCGCAAATGCAGGCCGTTTGCGACCGGGTTCCATGTCGGTTTTGGAAGGCAATCGCCGGTTTCGGGGCAAAGCCAACCGGCGTTTGGCGGCATAAGGGCAGGATTACGTTCCGGAGGATGGCATGAACGACGCAGGTGGACGCAGGGCGCGGAGTGGGGGTGGGGCAACCCGGCGTTTGGAACGGACTGCCGTCAGCTTTGAAAGCGCACGCTTCATCCAGCGCAACATTCCGAACTTCGAGATCCTGAACGAAGAAGCGCTGCAGATCATCGAATGGAACGCCGAGACAGTGCTGGAAGAGATCGGTGTCAATTTCGTCGAAAACCCCTCAGCACTTGATCTCTGGCGCGCTGCAGGTGCCGATGTGAAGGGCGAGCGGGTCCATATCCCTCGTGGTCTGGCCCGCAAGCTTTGTGCAACCGCGCCGTCCAGCTTCACACAGCATTCCCGCAACCCCGAGCGGAATGTGGACATCGGCGGCCGCAATCTGGTGCTGGCCCCAGTCTATGGCCCGCCTTTCGTGCGCGATGCCGAGGGTGGCCGCCGTTATGCGACGCTGCACGACTTCCAGAATTTCGTGAAGCTTGGATACATGTCCAAGTGGCTGCACCATTCCGGCGGTACCGTCTGCGAGCCGACCGATATCCCAGTGAACAAGCGCCATCTCGACATGCTGATGGCGCATATGGTGCTGTCGGACAAACCCTATATGGGCTCGGTCACCGAACCGTCGCGCGCGGCAGATTCGGTGGCGATGTCGAAGATCCTGTTCGGCGATGCCTTCGTCGACCAGAACACGGTGATGACAAGCCTGATCAACATCAACTCGCCGCTCACTTTTGACGGGATCATGATGGGCGCGCTGGAGGTTTACGCGAAGGCCAACCAGGCGGCCATCATCTCGCCCTTCATCGTCGGTGGCGCAATGGCCCCGGTTACCGTCGCGGGCACCTTGACCCAAGTGCTTGCCGAGGTTCTGGCCGGCGTCGCCTACAGCCAGCTTGTCCGCGCCGGTGCCCCGGTGATCTTCGGGGCCTTTGTGACCAGCATCGACATGAACTCGGGGGCGCCGACCTTCGGCACCCCGGAGGCCGCGCATATCACCTATGGCGCGGGGCAACTGGCGCGGCGGATGAACCTGCCTTACCGGTCGGGCGGCAGCTTCTGCGGTTCGAAACTGCCCGATGCACAGGCGGCCTACGAGACGGCGAACAGCCTCAACATGGCGCTTTTGGCTGGGGTCAACTTCATGCTGCACGCCTGTGGCTGGCTGGAGGGCGGACTTGTCAGCTCCTACGAAAAGTTCGTGATGGACGCCGATCAGCTGGGCACGCTGCACCACCTCGCCCAAGGCATCATGATGGACGACAACGGCCAGGCCATGGATGCGATCCGCGAAGTTGGCCCCGGCGGGCATTACCTTGGCTGCAGCCATACTCAGGCGAACTTCAAGTCCGCTTTCTGGCGGTCGGATCTTCTGGACTACAAGCCCTTCGAGACCTGGGCCGAAGAGGGCGCGCGCGATACCCAGGCGCTGGCGGCTGAAAAGGTAAAGAAGCAGCTGGCCGACTACCAGGCCCCCGACCTCGACCCAGGCATTCGCGAAGGGCTTGAGGACTTCGTGGCCCGGCGCAAGGCGGACATGCCCGATGCCTTCATCTAGGACAAAAAGGGGCGGGTGACCGCCCCTTTCCCCATTGGCGGCGTTTCAGGCCAGGCCAGCGCGACGCAACAGCTGCGCCTCTGCCAGCAGGGCGATCAGTACCTCGATGTGGCGCGCGACCGAATAGCCCGCATCGCCGGCAACCCGCGTCTCCTCCAACCGTGCCTCGACCGAGATCAGCGAGCTCACGGTGGCTTCGGGAGAGGCGGGGCCGCTGACAAAGCGGCGCAGGTCGCGCTCGCGCCGGTATTCCGCCAATCCGAACCGAGCCGCGCGCATCAGCAGGCGTGGACGGCGTAGAGTGGTAAGCAGGGTGCGGGGATCGGGCATGGTGCTCTCCGGAGTTGGACTGCGTTATCGTTACCTCAAGACAACCCTGCGTTGCGCGTTGTCCTGTTCGAGCGCGCGGAGGTTACCGAAGAGTTTAAGATTTCCATCGAATTGTCGGGGTCATCGGAAAGCTTAACGTAGAGGTAACCAATTCCACCCAAGGTTGCGGAAGTCCAAGGCTGGACATATTGCAGCCCGGGTGTGGACCAAGACGGGACGACTGAATTGCCAGAACTTGCTGCTGCCAGCCTGCCAGCTTGGCTTCCAGATGCCGTGCGCCATTACCTCGATCACATCGACGAAGGCACATCGCTCAGGGCACTGGCACGGCGCGAAGGCGTACATGCTTCGACGATTCTGCGGCAGGTCCGACGGTTCGAAAACCGCCGTGAGGACCCGCTGATGGATGAGGCTCTGTCCGCCATCTCCCGCCTATCCCTCCGCCACTCCAATGACCCAGCCCGAAAGGATGACCAGCCCATGTCTGTCCACCCGCGCCTGCAGCCCCACGGCGACCAGCCCGAGATCTGCGATGAACAGGCGCTTCTGCGCGAAGGCATGCGCGTTCTGCGCCGTCTGGCCGAACCCGGGTCGGTGATGGCCATCGCCCCCGATCTGGATAAGGCCGTAGTGATCCGCGAGCTTCCCGATGGAAAAAGCCTCCGGACCGCTGTGCTGGAACGGTCGATCGCGCATGCCTTCGCGCTGAAAGACTGGGTAATCTGTCGCAAGCCGGGCCGCGTCTCGACCTATGAGATCACCTCGGCTGGCCGGGCGGCCCTGAAGCGGATGGTCGATGACGAAGACCGTCGCCGTCAGGGTATGGCCGAAGCCGCAACACCCTTTGGCGACCAGCACCGGATTTGGGACGAACGCGAGGTGATGGATGATGGCGGCCCCCGCCGGGTGCGCTACAACCTTGCCGAAAGCCCGGTTGCACTGCTTGGCCGCAGGCGGGATCGGGACGGCAAGCCGTTCCTCGAAGCCGAGCTTGTTGCCGCCGCAGAACGCCTGCGCGAAGACTTCGAACTTGCCCAGATGGGCCCGCGCGTCGCTCAGAACTGGGACCGGTTCCTGACTGGTGGCGACCGGGGGGCGTTCCAGCCCGATAGCGGCATTGGCGAAGGCCCGTCATCGGCCCGCTCCCGGGTGGCGGCAGCACTTCGTGACCTCGGCCCGGGCCTTGGGGATGTGGCACTGCGCTGCTGCTGCTTTCTGGAAGGACTTGAGGTCGCGGAAAAGCGGATGGGCTGGGCCGCACGGTCAGGCAAGATCGTCCTGCGCATCGCGTTGATGCGCCTCCGCCGGCATTATGAGGAAACCTACGGCAAATCCGGCCCGCTGATCGGATAGGTTGCCCCGACGCTGTCGTGATGACGGGGGCTGCCTGAAATGCAGGACGGGGGACGCAGTTGCACGCATCCCCCGTGCCCTCCGGGGCTTCCCCGTCCCCGGATGACGCGCCAGCGCTGGATCAGGCGGCGCGCGTTACTCCCATGCGGTGCAGGATGCCAGCCAGGGCTCCACCGGCCAGCGGGGCGGCGATGAAGACCCAAAGATCAGCCATGGCTTTGCCGCCAACGAAAAGCGCCGGGCCAAAGGACCGTGCCGGGTTCACCGAAACGCCGGTCACATTGATGCCGACCAGGTGGATCGCCGTCAGGGTCAGCCCGATCGCAAGCCCGGCCATTGCGGCCGGTGCACCGTCCTGGGTCGCCCCAAGGATCACGGTGACGAAAAGGAAGGTCATCACTGCCTCGAACACCAACGCGGACATCAGCGAGTATTCTCCAAGATATCCAGCGCCATAGCCGTTCTGGCCAAGACCGTTGGTGGCGATCGCATAGCTCGCCTGACCCGAAGCGATAAGATAAAGGATACCCGCACCGATCACCGCGCCCACCAGCTGTGCGATGACATAGGTGCCAAGCGCAGCACCAGTCATCCGCCCCGCAAGGAAGGCACCCAGGCTCACCGCCGGGTTAAGATGCGCGCCCGAAATCGGCCCGATCCCATAGGCCGCGGCCACGATGGCCAGGCCGAAGGCAAAGGAAATCCCGGACATTCCGATTTGTGCACCCATCAGCACGGCCGCGCCGCAGCCGAAAAGGACAAGGATCGCAGTGCCGATCACTTCGGCAATGAAGGTCTTGCTCACGGTCGTCTCCATTCTTGATTTGCATGAAACGCAAGGCGCCGCGGCAGAACGGAACGGGCTCTCTGCGTTGCCTTGAGCACAAAAGCCGCTTATCTGAAGATCAGCCACTTGGTCAGGGGGAATTTTTCGTGCGCGATCTCAAGCTTCCGGAAGAGCGCCACCCTGAAAAGGCGCATCGCCCCGACAATGCCCAGCCCAAGAAACCGGCCTGGATCCGGGTCAAGGCTCCAACCTCCGAGGGTTACCGCAAAACCCGCGACATCCTGCGCGACAAGAAGCTGGTGACTGTCTGCGAAGAGGCGGGCTGCCCCAATGTCGGCGAATGCTGGAGCCAGGGCCACGCCACCATGATGATCATGGGCGAGATCTGCACCCGTGGCTGCACGTTCTGCAATGTTGCGACCGGCAAGCCCCAGACCCTTGATGCCTTCGAGCCAGGTCGCGTCGCCCATGCCGTAGCCGAGCTTGGTCTTGCCCATGTCGTCGTCACCAGCGTCGACCGCGATGACCTTACGGATGGCGGGGCCGAACATTTCGCCCAGACGATCCGCGCGATCCGCCACCGCAGCCCCTTGACCACCATCGAGGTCCTGACGCCCGATTTCCTGAAATGCGCCCCCTCGGCGTTGGAGGCCGTGGTCGAAGCGCGCCCCGACGTCTTCAACCACAACCTTGAAACCGTCCCGGGCCTTTACCACGAGGTCCGTCCGGGTGCCCGCTACTTCCATTCGCTTCGCCTGCTGCAGCGGGTCAAGGAGCTGGACCCCACGATGTTCACCAAGTCCGGGATCATGGTGGGCCTCGGCGAAGAACGGCAGGCCGTCCTGCAGGTCATGGACGACCTGCGCAGCGCCGATGTCGATTTTCTGACCGTGGGCCAGTACTTGCAACCGACACCGAAGCACCACCACATCGCCCGCTTCGTGTCACCGGACGAGTTCAAGGCCTACGAGACTGCCGCCTGGGGCAAGGGGTTTCTGATGGTCTCGGCGACACCGCTGACCCGGTCATCGTACCATGCCGGCGACGATTTCGCCCGCATGCGCGCCGCCCGCCAAGCTGGACACGCCTGAAAAGGTCCGCATCTTCCCGGCTTTTGGGTAAGGCACCTTGAACGCGATCACTCGAGGTTCGGCACCGCCAGCATATATTCCGCTACCGCCTGGCGGTCGCTTTCCGGCAGACGAGCCATATTCTCGACAACATGCGCCATGTGCCCGCCCACAACGTCGTAGTCAGGCTTGAAGCCGTTGGTCAAGAACTGCACGATGTCCGGTGCCGTCCAGCCGAGTTTCTTCGGCGTGATGTCAGGGATTCTGCCATCCCCCGAAGGGTTCGGCGCGCCCCCGAACCAGCGCGTCTTGTCCAGTCCCCCCAACATGTTGCGCGGCGTATGGCATTCGCCGCAATGCGCCAGCGCTTCCGAGATATAGCGGCCACGCGCGGCGGTCGGAGTCAGGTTGCCGGGGACAGCCCAGTCATCCGACAGGAACAGAAGCTTCCAGCCCCCCACCGCCTCGCGGCGTGAAAAGGGGAAGGCAAGCTCATGCTCGGCACTTGGCGTCGGATCGGCGGGCAGGGTCTTCATGAAGGCGTAAAGATCCGCCACATCCTGCATCTCCATCTTGGCATAAGATGCGTAGGGCAGGGCAGGGAAGTAATGCTCCCCCTCCGGGCTGACCCCGCGCGTCACGGCGTTTGCCAGATCAATCAGTGTCCAGCTGCCGATCCCGTGTTCCGGGTCCTGGCTGATGTTCGGGGCAATGAAGGTGCCAAAATCCGACGGAAATCGCTGCCCGCCCGCCAGCACCATCTGCGCTTCGCCCTTGGCATCGGCCGCCATGTGGCACGAGGCGCACCCTGCCGCCCAGAACACGAGCTCGCCCTTGGTCACGTCCCCTGTGAGGCCCGCCACCGCCGCTTCGGACAGCGGCTTTGGGCGAGCGAGAAACCACAGTACCCCGGCCACAACCAACCCCAGAACCAGCAGCCAACGCAGAACCCGCATCACGCTTCTCCAGCAAACGAATTTGTGGTGAAGCCTACAGCACAGCTGCGCCGGGGTCCAATCACGGACCAAACCCTCGGCGATCCATTGTCATCCAGTCCGGCCAGCCGACGAAATACTCGATGCCCGCGATCACGAGGCAGATCGCGACCACGCCAAAGACCAGCTTCACCCGCCCTTCCGAGGCGGGCTTCTGCACCCAGCGTTTCGCGCGGATGAGCCACGCGAGATAGTTCATCGCTCGGCCTCCTTGGTAAACCGCACTTTGCCGATGAACGGCAGGTTGCGGTTGCGTTGGGCAAAGTCGATCCCGTAGCCCACGACGAATTCGTCGGGTATCTCGAACCCCGTCCAGTCCGCCTTGACCGACACTTCCCGGCGCGACGGCTTGTCCAGAAGGGCGCAGGATTTCAGCCGCTTCGGCTCGCGTGATTGCAAAAGGTGCAGGACGTGGTGCAGCGTGAACCCCGTATCGACGATATCCTCAACCACCAGCACATCACGCCCCGCGATCTCGCCCCGCAGGTCCTTCAGGATGCGCACCTCACGGCTGGAATGCATCGCATCGCCATATGATGAGGCCTCAAGGAAATCCACCTCGACCGGCAGTTCGATCTCGCGGACCAAGTCGGCGACAAAGACGAACGACCCACGCAGCAATCCGACAACCACCAGTTTGTCGGTGCCGGCGAAATGCGCGGTGATCTCGCGGGCCAGCGCTTCGACCCGTGCGGCGATGGCTTTGGCGCTGATCATCTGGTCTATCACATACGGGCGGTCGGGCATGGCGGCTTCCGGTTGTTGCCCTGCTTTCCTACAGGCCAAAGCCCCGATTGGCGAGCCGTGACATCGACGCCGCTTGATCTTGGCTGCCGGTCGCGCCACATCTGAACCAAATCCGCGTGCCCCGACCCGTGACCCGATGCCCAGCCATTCCGAAACCAAGCGCCTGCCCTATACCGCCCGTCAGATGTACGATCTGGTGGCCGACGTCGGCTCATACCCCAAGTTCCTGCCTTGGAACTCGGCCGCCCGCATCACTTCGCGCCATCCGGTCCCGGATGGCGAGGTTCTGGAGGCCGACCTGGTGATCAGCTTCAAGGTTTTCCGGGAACGCTTCAGCAGCCGCGTGACGCTTTGGTCAAAGATGCTGAAGATCGACACCGAGTATCTCGACGGCCCCTTCCGCCACATGAAGTCGAACTGGGCCTTTCGCGATATCCCCGGTGGCTCCGAGATCAGTTTCCATGTCGATTTCGAGTTCCGCAACGCCATCCTGCAAGGCATCATCGGCGTTGTCTTCAATGACGCCATGCAGCTGGTGGTCCGCGCTTTCGAGCGCCGCGCGGCCGAACTGTACGGCCCGCCGCCGCTTTGACACGCTGTCGTGAATGGGGCCGTGGCATTGATTGACTTCACCCCGGAAACAGTTGTGCTAGCCTGACCCTGAACACAGGGAGTCCTCGCCATGGCACTACACAAACACGGAACGACCATCCGCCTCGACCGCCGCAAGTTCCTCGCCGCCGCTTCGGCGCTGATCGCCGCAGGGGTCCTGCCGAAATCGGCACTGGCCCTTGCCGGGCCGCACACCTTCACACATGGCACCTTCGACGTCTTTGTGCTCAGCGACGGCGCGCTCGAACTGCCGCTTTCCATCATCAGCCCCGACGCCACCCCCGAAGATCTGGCGGCCCTGCTTGGCCTTGCCGCCGATGCCCAGACCAATGCCGTCGAACTTAGCCCCGTCCTGATCTCCTCTGGCACCGACAAGATCTTGTTTGACACCGGCACGGGCGGCATGATGGGTCCGGATGCGGGCGGCCAGCTGATCGAAAGCGTGAAAGCGGCAGGTCTGACCGCCGAGGAGATCACCAAGGTGATCTTCACCCATGCCCATCCCGACCATCTGTGGGGGACCGTTTCGGCGGACGGCGCGCATGTCTTTGCCAACGCAAGCTACCACATGGCCGAGGCGGAACTGAACTTCTGGTCCACGCCGGGTCTGGCGACGCAGATGCCCGCCGAGATGGCGGACATGATCAACAATACGCAAAAGCAGCTGACCGCGATGAAGGATAAGATCGTCACATTCAAGCCGGGCAGCGAGGTTCTGCCGGGGATTGGCGTCATCGACACCGCAGGCCACACGCCGGGGCACGTGTCGTTCGAGTTGGCGGGCGGCGACGGGCTGATCCTGACAGGTGACGCGATCGCCGTGCCCGCCGTCTTCTTTGCCCATCCCGAATGGAAATTCGGTTTCGACGCCGATGGCGATCTTGCTGGCAAGAACCGGCGGGTTCTGCTGGACATGGCCGCCGCCGGCAAGAAGCAGCTTCTTGGCTATCACTGGCCCTTCCCGGGCCTTGGCCGGGCCGAGGTCAAGGATGGCGCCTTCGCCTATATCGCAGGCTGACGGCTGTTCAGGCATGGGCTTTGTGCGCAAAGGCCGCCGGTAGACCGGCGCCAGACCGTCTATCTCAAGGCCCGCGTCAAAAGGGCAAGCGCATGGTCGGTCGCGGCCCGGCGCACTTTTGCCCGGCCAAGCGCGCCAAAGTCGACCGTCTCGGTCAGGGTCACCTGTCCCGCGCGCGCCAGACCAAAACAGACCCGGCCCTCCGGCTTGAACTCCGACCCGCCGGGCCCGGCAATTCCGGTGACCGATACCGCAAGATCGGCGGCCGAGCGCTCAACCGCCCCCTCGGCCATGCCCTGCGCCACGGCTTCCGACACGGCACCATGGGCGGCGAGGGTCTCTGGCGAAACCCCCAGCATCTCGACCTTGGCTGCGTTCGAATAGGTCACGAACCCGCGCTCAAAAACGTCAGACGACCCCGGCACATCGGTCAGCGCTGCAGCCACCATCCCCCCGGTACAGCTTTCCGCCGTCGCGATCCGCAGACCCAAGTCGCGGGCGCGGGCCAGAAGGCTGTCGACCCCTATCCCAGCCATGGCGCGACCAGCCCATGCCAGACCCCAGCCAGCGCCACCGACCCAAGACCCGCGAAGAGGCCCGCCCAAAGGTCATCAAGCATCACCCCCGCCGGATCGCCCCGCCGATCGGCCTGACCGATCACCCAGGGCTTCCAGATGTCGAACAGCCGGAACAGTGCGAACGGCACCGCCCAGCCGGGCCAGGCCCCAAGGAAAAGATCCGGGACATCGTGCCGCCAAAGCGGGATCACCGTAAACGACAGCGCCAGCCATTGCCCCGCGACCTCGTCAATCACGATCTCGGGCGGGTCGGCTCCAAGCAGGCCCTGCAGGTGACGCGGCACAGCCCAGAACCCCGCCAGCGTCGCCAGGACCGCACCTGCCGGGACCAGCAGGGCCAGCCCCGACTCATAGGCCAGAACCGCCAGCACCACCGCAATGGCCGAGGCCCAAGTGCCCGAGGCCGGCCGCAAATGCCCCGCGCCGAAGAACGTGGCCACCGCCCAGATCACGCGCGCACCAGCGTTGCCGTGGCCAGTCCAGCAATCCCTTCCTCGCGCCCGGTGAAGCCCAGCCGTTCCGAAGTCGTGGCCTTGACCGACACACGATCCACTTCCACATCCATGATCCTGGAAAGCTCTCTTTGCATATCAATCGCATACGGCCCGATCTTCGGACGCTCGCAGACCAGTGTTACGTCGCAATTGGCCAAACGATAACCGCGCTCAGTCGCAAGCCCGATGGCGTGCGACAGGAAAATCGCGCTCGCCGCCCCCTTCCACTGCGGGTCGGACGGCGGAAAATGTCGCCCGATGTCGCCTGCCGCCAGCGCGCCGTAGATCGCGTCGGTCAGCGCATGCATGCCGACATCGGCGTCCGAATGGCCCAGAAGCCCGCGCGAATGCGGCACCTTGACCCCACAAAGCCAGACATGATCGCCCTCGCAAAAGGCATGCACATCATAGCCATTGCCCAGCCGCACATCCATCACTTGCCCTTTCAGCACCGCCTCGGCCCGGGCGAAATCGCCGGGGACGGTCAGCTTCAGATTGCTCTCCTCGCCCTCGACGATCATGACGTCAAGCCCCGCCGCCAGCGCGACCTCGACATCATCCGCAGCCCCCCCAGGATGTGCCAGATGCGCCGCCAGGATCGCCCCGAACCGAAAAGCCTGCGGCGTCTGCGCCCGGTAAAGCCCTCTCCGGTCGACCGTCCCCGATACCAGTCCGGCGTCGCCCCGCCACAGCGCATCGGTCACCGCCAGCGCTGGGGCAGCTCCATCGTGAAATTCCAACGCCGCAACCAACCGGTCAACCAGCGCGCGCGACACCAACGGTCGCGCCCCGTCATGGATCAGCACCTTTGCAATGCCCATCCCTTCCAGCGCCCGCAGGCCCGCCAGAACCGAGGCATCCCGCGTCGCCCCGCCCTCGACCAACGGCACGCCCAAGCCTGAGGCCCGCGCCCGGTCGTCGGGGTGGATTACCAGCACCAGCGGCATGCCCGCAAAGGCCGCAAGCGTATGGGCCAGCACCGGTTTTCCCGCCAGCATCTGCCACTGCTTCGGAACCTCGCCGCCCATGCGGCTGCCGCGACCTGCGGCGACGATGATGACGGCGGTGCTCATGGCGCGTTCCCTCTCCACCCTCCCTAATCCAGCCCGCCCCGCCTGACAATCTGGCGCTTGCCCTCGCAGTCTGCACAAAATTTGTGCATCGCATGTTTTTCAGTCAGAATTGGCCGCCGTCACCTTTCTCGCACCGCCCGAAGCCACTACCTAAACCCCATACCGCACAAGGATTAAGCCTTGCCCCTCGCCCTTGGCTCTGTTGAGCTTGCCCCCACGGTCTTCCTGGCCCCCTTGGCCGGGATCACCGACTTGCCGTTCCGCCGGCTCGTCGCCCGTTTCGGTGCCGGGTTGGTGGTTTCCGAGATGGTGGCATCGGAAGAGGTCGTCCGCGCCAGACCCGAGGCCCGCGCCCGGGCCGAGCTTGGGTTTGGTGAACAGGCAACCTCTGTGCAACTCGCAGGCCGCGATCCCTACTGGATGGCCGAAGGCGCCCGTTTCGTCGAAGCCCAAGGCGCAAAAGTAATCGACATTAACATGGGCTGCCCTTCGAAACGGGTGACGACCGGCCTCTGCGGCTCGGCGCTCCTCCGCGATCTCGACCTCGCGCTGACGCTAATCGAGGCGGTGGTGAAGGCCGTCAAGGTCCCCGTCACCCTCAAAACACGCCTCGGTTGGGATGATGCACAGCACAACGCGCCCGAGCTTGCGAAACGCGCCGAAGGCGCTGGCATCCAGATGATCACCATCCATGGCCGCACCCGCTGCCAGTTCTACAAAGGCCACGCCAACTGGGCCGCGATCCGGGCCGTGAAAGAGGCAGTGACGATCCCCGTCATCGCCAACGGCGACATCACCGACAGCGCTAGCGCTCGCGAAGCCCTGCGCCTTTCTGGCGCGGACGGCGTGATGATCGGGCGCGGCGCCCAAGGTGCGCCATGGCGTCTGGCCGAAGTGGCGCATGATCTATACGGCACCCCCGCACCAAGGATTCCCGAAGGCGGCGCGCGTGCCCGGATGATCTTTGACCACTACGACGACATGCTTACCTTCTACGGTCGCGACCTTGGCCTGCGCATGGCCAGAAAACACCTCGGCTGGTATCTGGAGGAAGCAGGCCTTCCCCATGCCCGCGAACCGATCCTCACCTCCATCGATCCCGCCGAAGTCATCCAGCTCTTGGAACAGGCCTTCGCCGAACTGGAGCTTGCCGCATGATGCCCTACCGCGCGCCCTATCCGGTGCCCGGCGTCATCTGGGCCTCGCTGCCGTTCCCGACGCTGCTCATCGACCGTGCCGCCCGCATCCTCGAAGCCAACCCCGCTGCCGAGACTTTCCTCAACACGTCGGCCAAGGCCCTGCGCGGCCAACCCGTTCTGGACCGCCTGGCCATCAACGCCCCGATGGAGGACGCCCTAGCGCGTGCCCGGGCCAACCAGTCGCCCCTGAACATCAATGATGTGGAAGTGACCAGTGGTGAACGCCCCCCGGTCCAATGCACGATCCACCTTGCCCCCATGCACGATAACCCCGACGTCGTGATGCTGATCCTCTCCCCTCGCGAACTTGCCGACCGGCTGGGTCGGTCGATGGGGGTCAAGACGGCCGCACGGTCGGCCATCGGCATGGCCGAGATGCTGGCGCATGAAATCAAGAATCCACTGGCCGGGATTTCCGGTGCGGCCCAGCTTCTGTCGATGAACCTGGCCCCCGAAGATCAGGAATTGACCGACCTTATCGTTGAAGAAACCCGGCGGATCGTAAAACTGCTGGAACAAGTCGAACAGTTCGGCAATCTCCGGCCACCTGACCGCAAACCGGTGAACATCCACGACGCCCTCGACCGCGCGCGCCGTTCGGCACTGGTGGGCTTTGCTGCCCATATGACAATCGCCGAGGATTACGATCCCTCGCTGCCACCGACCATGGCTGACAACGACCAACTGATGCAGGTCTTCTTGAACCTCATCAAGAATGCCGCCGAGGCGTGCTTCAACGGAGGCACGATCCGGCTGCGCACCTTCTACGATCTTTCCCTGCGTGTCCGCCGCAAGGATGGCATCTCTGCCGCGCTTCCGCTGCAGGTCGAGATCATTGACGACGGCCCCGGCATCAAGCCGGAAATCGCCGCCAGCATCTTCGAGCCCTTCGTTTCGGGTCGGGAAAACGGCACGGGCCTCGGACTTGCTCTCGTCTCGAAAATCATCTCTGACCATGACGGCTGGATCTCGGTTGACAGCACCCCTGGGCGCACCGTTTTCCGCGTGTCCCTGCCCATGGCCCCTCGCGAAAAGAAAAAGGAGTCTGCGTGATGGATGGCACTGTACTGGTGGCGGACGACGACCGCACGATCCGCACGGTCCTGACGCAGGCTTTGACGCGGGCAGGCTGCAAGGTCCATGCGACCTCTTCGCTCATGACGCTGATGCGCTGGGTCGAGGAAGGGAAGGGCGATCTGGTCATTTCCGACGTGATCATGCCCGACGGCAACGGGCTTGATGCGTTGCCTCGGATTTCCAGGATGCGTCCGGGCCTGCCGGTGATCGTGATTTCGGCCCAGAACACCATCATGACCGCAATCCAGGCCGCCGAGGCCGAGGCCTACGACTATCTTCCCAAACCCTTCGACCTTCCCGATCTGATGAAACGTTCGGCCAAGGCACTGGACCAGAAACGCCGCGTGCCACAAGCCGCCGTCGCCCCGCGCGACGCTGGCGATGATCTGCCGCTGGTCGGACGCACGCCCGCGATGCAGGCGCTTTACCGGCTGGTGGCGCGGGTGATGAACACTGACCTGGCCGTGTTGATCTCAGGCGAAAGCGGTACCGGCAAATCGCTCATCGCCCGCGCGATCCACGACTTTTCCGACCGCCGGACGCTGCCATTCGTGGTGGCGCAAGCCCAGGACCTGCAAGGGATCGACGGCCCGGCGACCCTTCTTGCCAAGGCCCGCGGCGGGTCGATCACCTTTGACGAGGTCGCCGATTTCGATGACGATACGCAGGCCCGTGTTGTCCGGATGCTCGACCTTCTTGGCGACAATGCCCCTCGGGTCATGGCCACCAGCCAGGCCGACCTGTCGGCGCGCATGGAGGCGGGCCTCTTCCGGCAGGACCTTTACTACCGGCTTGGCGGGGTCGCAATCCACGTCCCGTCCTTGCGCGAACGGGTCGAGGATATTCCGCTGCTGGCCGAGCATTTCCTGGTCAAAGGCGAACGCGACCTTGGCACCGTCCGCCGCCTCTCACCCGATGCGACCGACCTGCTGCGCGTCTATTCCTGGCCGGGCAATGTGCGACAGCTGGAAAACACCGTCCGCCGTCTTCTGGTCACCTCGATCGAATCCGAAATCACCAAGGCTGAAGTCGATCAGGTCCTTGGTCACCAGCCCGCCGCCGAACCTCGCTCGGGTACCGGCGACGGCGAAAAGCTGTCGGCGTCGGTCGCGCGCCACCTAAAACGTTACTTCGACCTCCACGGCGGCCAGTTGCCCCCTCCTGGCGTCTATCAGCGCATCCTTCGGGAAATGGAGCTGCCGTTGATCGAGATCGCGTTGGATGCAACCGCCGGAAATCAGGCGAAATGCGCCGATCTACTCGGCATCAACCGCAATACTTTGCGCAAGAAAATCACCGATCTGGACATCCACGTCACCCGTCGCCGCAAGCTGGTGTAACCCCGCCACAGACGCCGTGTCTTTTGGGTTTCACCCCGGCGCGCGTCAAGATATAGTGGCAAAGGGTGGAAAAACCCCCGGCAAACGGGCAGATTCGGTTGGATCGAGCAGTTCAAAAAGGTGTATGGGCCCGCTTTCTGCGCCTCCGGCGGCAACGTCAGGTGCAGACAATGGTAACACTTGGCATTGTTTTGCTTGGCCCGGTGCTTGCGGTCGCGACTTTCCTTGCGATGGGCCCCTTCAGCCAGGATGCCGCCTCGCCGACGCTGCGCCTGATTCTTCTGTCCGACCTGATCTATGTTCTCGTCATCGCAGCCCTTGTCCTTGCCCGCGTCGCCCGGCTGATCTCTGACCGCCGCTCGCGCTCGGCCGGTTCACGCCTGCATATGCGGCTCTCCGGCGTCTTCATGCTGATCGCACTCGTCCCGACCGTACTCGTCGCCGTCTTCGCGGTCCTTTCGATCAACATCGGCCTTGAAGGCTGGTTCTCGGAACGCGTGCGCTCGGTGGTCGGCTCCTCCCTGTCTGCAGCCCAGGCGTATGAGGCCGTGCAGCGAGACGACTTGGCCGCTGATGTGGTGACGCTTGCCGGCCTTCTGAACGACGCCAAGCGCCAAGTCGCCTTTCTGCGCGACGACCAGCTTCGTCCGCTGCTTTCTCAGGCCCAGGCCGTCGTCCAGCGCGGTCTGAAAGAGGCCTACCTCGTCGATGGCGCGGGGACGCTGAAAACCAGGGGCGAACGGTCTTACCTCTTCGATTTCGAGCCCCTGACCGAAGAACACCTGCAACTCGCCCGCGATGGCAACACCGTCCTCATCCCCGACTGGCCGAACAACGAGTTTCGGGCCCTGATTTTCCTTGATGCCTATGCCGACCGCTACCTCTATGTCACCCGCGAGGTCGATGGCTCGATCCTCTTGCTCCTGGATGAGACGCAGCAGACCGTCCAGCTGTACAACCAGTTGGAAAACGAACGCGGCCGCCTGCTCTTCAACTTTGGCCTCATCTATCTTGGCTTCGCACTGATCCTGATCCTTGCGGCGATCTGGCTTGGTCTTTGGTTCGCTGAAAGACTGTCGCGCCCCGTGGGGCGGTTGGCCGGGGCAGCCGAAAGGGTAGGGGGCGGTGATCTTGACGTGCAGGTCGTGGAAGAGGAAGGCGATGACGAAATTGCCTCGCTCGGACGGCTGTTCAACCAGATGACCCGGCAACTGAAAGGCCAGCGTGAGGCGTTGATGGACAGCCACCGCCAGACCGAACGCCGCCGCCGTCTCTTTGATTCCGTGCTCTCCAACGTGACCGCGGGGGTCATCGGCCTTGATAGCGACGGCGACATCGACTTTGTGAACCGCGCGGCGGGGCGGCTTCTCGACCTTGCCGATGGTCGGTCCGATATAGCCCTCGCCGCCGCCGTCCCGGAATTCGCCCCGCTGTTCGACCGGCTTCGCGACGGGACCGGCAGCGCCGTTCAGGAAGAGGTTCGCCTGAACCGCAAGGGCAAGCTCGAAAGCCTTCTGGTCCGGATGAGCATCCGTCGCAGCGATCAGGGCAACCTTGAAGGCTATGTGGTCGCCTTCGACGATGTGACCGACCTTGTCTCCGCCCAGCGGATGGCCGCCTGGGGCGATGTTGCCCGCCGCATCGCGCATGAGATCAAGAACCCGCTTACCCCGATCCAGCTTTCCGCAGAACGCATCAAGCGCAAGTTCGCGACCCAGGTCCGCGACCATGAGGACCTGGAGCAATACACCGATGTCATCATCCGTCAGACCAATGACCTGCGCCGGATCGTCGATGAATTCTCGAAATTCGCCCGGATGCCCGAACCTGACCGCCGCGAATGCGACATCGTCGCACTTCTGAAGGGCGCCGTGTTGCTGCAGGAAAACGGCCAACCGTCGGTTCGCTTTGTCAAGCACATCCCAGCCGACCCACTGATGCTGGAAATCGACGCGACGATGATTGGCCAGGCCTTCACAAACCTGATCAAGAACGCTGGAGAAGCCATTGAGGCGTATCAGGAAAAGACCGCGCCACCCGGATTTTCGCGCGAGATCCGCGTCGCGCTGTCGGCCGACGATTCAGAAGTCGTAATCCGGATCATGGACAACGGGACTGGCCTTCCCCCCGACCGCGCCCGCCTTTTCGAACCTTACGTCACCACCCGTGAAAAAGGCACCGGACTTGGCCTGCCCATCGTCAAGAAGATCATCGAGGAACACGGCGGCACGCTTGCCCTCCTCGATGCGCCGGTCTTTGAAGGCAATGACCACCCCGGCGCCATGGCCGAAATCCGTCTGCCGAGGGCCGCCCGTCGGCGGCAAAAGACACATGTTCTCCAAGGCGCAAGCCATGGGCAAGGAGGCTGAACAGATGAGCATTCTGATCGTTGACGATGAACAGGATATCCGTGAACTCATCGGCGATATTCTGCGAGACGAAGGTTATACCGTCCGTCTCGGCGCGAACGCCGATGATTGCTTTGCCGCGATCAATGCGGAACCACCCGCCCTGATGATCCTTGATATCTGGCTCAAGGACAGCCGGATGGACGGGATCGACATCCTCAAGACCGTCAAGCGCGACAATCCCGACATTCCGGTGGTGATTATCTCTGGTCATGGAAACATTGAAATCGCCGTCGCTGCGATCAAACAGGGGGCCTACGACTTCATCGAAAAACCCTTCAACATCGACCAGCTGATGGTCGTCGTTGCCCGCGCCATGGAAACCAGCCGTCTGCGCCGCGAAAACCAGGAGCTGCGCCGCCGTGACGTGACCTCTTCGGACATGATCGGCTCGTCGCTCGCCTTCAAGACGCTGAAGGCCAACCTCGACAAGGTCACGAAGTCGAATGCCCGGGTCATGCTGTCGGGCGAACCCGGCACCGGCAAGGAAATGGCCGCCCGTTACATCCACATGCATTCGAACCGCGCGACCGAGCCGTTCGTGACGGTCTCCTCGGCCTCGATCGAGCCGGAGCGAATGGAAGAGGTGCTTTTCGGTCGCGAAACCTCGGAACGGGGGGTCGAACCCGGGCTTTTGGAACAGGCCCATCGCGGGATCGTCTATCTTGACGAGGTTGCCGACATGCCTTTGGGAACCCAGTCAAAGATCCTCCGCGTCCTCACCGAACAGCAGTTCACACGCGCGGGGGGCTCGGACAAGGTGCGGGTGGACCTGCGCGTCATTTCCTCGACCTGTCGCGACCTTCGGACCGAGATCAGCCTCGGCCGCTTTCGGCAAGAGCTTTACGACCGGCTGAACGTCGTCCCGATCACAGTCCCCTCGCTCGCGTCCCGCCGCGAGGACGTCCCCGAGCTTACCCATCATTTCATCGACTGGTTCCACAAGACACAAGGCCTGCCGAACCGCAGCCTTTCGGAAGAAGCTGACGCGGTTTTGCAGACCCTTCCCTGGCCCGGCAACATTCGCCAGCTTCGCAACGTGATCGAGCGGATCCTAATTCTCGGTGACGGCACTGGCCCGATCGAAGCGCACGAGCTTCCGGGCAACGAAGTAAAATCCGAAGCCGAAGGCACCCTTGCACTGTCGGGCACGATCGCCACGCTGCCCCTGCGCGAAGCGCGCGAGCTTTTTGAGCGGGAGTATCTTCTGACCCAGATCAACCGTTTTGGTGGCAACATCAGCCGGACCGCAAGCTTTGTCGGCATGGAACGGTCGGCGCTTCACCGCAAACTCAAGTCTCTGGGGGTTGTCGGCTCGACCCGCGCCGCGCGGGGCTCTGGCGACTTCGACGAGTAGTGGTATTTCCGGCGGGAAACCCCCTCCCTGACCCTCCCCCTGCCAGGGGGAGGGGACGCCCTTTGATCGACCAGCGCGCCAATTTACACTCGTGTAGCATGCAGCTTCTTGACAAGTTGGCCGCCCACTACAGCCCTCCCTCGGATGGATCTCCGTCCGGCTTAAGCACCCGTTAACTCCCTTCATCCCACACTCTCCGCTTCGAAAGCCGGGTGCTCCCCTCCCCCTAACAGGGGGAGGGTCAGGGAGGGGGTTACGATGAGCGGGTTCAGAGGCGCCGTGCAAAAAGCTCAGGCGAAACGGCTGCGGCGGGAAATGACTCCGGCCGAACGCCTCCTCTGGCACCACCTGCGCGCCCACCGCTTCATGGGGTTGTCGGTGCGGCGACAGGCCCCCATCGGCCCCTTCATCGTCGATTTCTTGATCCCCGACCACCGCCTTATCGTCGAGGCGGACGTCAGCGGCCACGGCGGTCCCCGTGATGCCGCCCACGACCTCTGGCTCTGCGCCAGAGGCCTTCGCGTCATTCGCCTCTTTAACAGCGAGGTCCTGACCGATCTTCCCGGCTGCCTTGACCGGATTGCGGCGGTTATCTCGACCACGTCATCCGATTGACCACCCCCGACCGATCTGACATTCAGGCAGCCACGACGGATCGCCGGGGGCACTGATGAAAGTCATCATCTGCGGAGCAGGTCAGGTCGGCTGGCAGATCGCCCGCCACCTGTCCGGCGAAAAGAACGACGTCACCCTGGTTGACATGAATGCCGACCTTGTCCGCCGCGCGACCGATACGCTGGATGTCCAGGGCGTGGTGGGCTTTGCCAGCCACCCCGATGTGCTTGAAAAGGCCGGTGCGCGCGACGCTGACATGCTTATCGCCGCCACCCATTCCGACGAAGTGAACATGGTCACCTGCCAGGTGGCCCATTCCGTCTTCAACATTACCCGGAAAATCGCCCGCATCCGGGCGCAGAACTACCTCGATCCGCTCTACGGCAATCTGACGAACCAAGAGGCGCTGGCCATCGACGTCGTGATCAGCCCCGAACGCGAGGTGGCCGAGGCCGCACTCCAGCGTCTTGCGGCACCCGCGACCTTCGACACTGAAAGCTTCATGGGCGGCCGCGCCCAACTTCTCGGCGTACAGCTGACCGAGGATTGCCCGGTCCTAAACACACCGCTTCGCCAGTTGAACGAACTTTTCCCGACGCTCCGTGCCATCGTCGTCGGCATTCGTCGAGAAGGGCGCCTCTTCGCCCCAGACCCCGGCGACATGCTCTTGCCCGAGGATCAGATCTATGCCTTCACCCAGTTCGAGGACGTGAACCGCGCCCTGGAAATCTTTGGCAAGAAAACCAAAAAACAGGAACGCATCGTCATCGTCGGTGGCGGCAACGTCGGCCTGGCGGTCGCCCGTGCACTGGAGGCCCGCACCGACCGGGTCCGCGCCAAGATCATCGAGAAGGACCGCGCCACCGCCGAGTTCGCCGCGGATGCGCTGGAACGCACCATCGTGTTGCATGGCGACGGCATGGACAGCGACATCCTGATGGAGGCCTCAATCGACCGTGCCGACGCCGTCCTTGCCGTCACCGACGACGACAAGACCAACCTCCTTGTCGCCGTCCGCGCGAAGCAGGCCGGCTGCCAGATGACCATCGCCCTCGTGAACGATCCCACCCTCGCGCCCCTGATGGCACCCCTCGACATCGACGCCTATATCAACCCGCGCGCCACGACCGTCTCGTCGATCCTGCGCCATATCCGCCATGGCCGGGTCCGCGCCGTCTACTCCATCGGTGACGCCGAAGCCGAGATGATCGAGGCGCAGGTGCTGTCCACCTCGCCCCTCGCCGGCCGCCTCGTCCGCGATATCGAATTTCCCGAAGGCGTCCTCGTCGGTGCGGTGATGAAGGGCAATTCGGTCCTGAAACCCACTGGCGATCTGCGGATCGAGACTGGCGATGTCATCGCCCTTTTCGCCATGTCCAGCGACGTGCCCGAGGTCGAACGCCTCTTGCAAGTCTCGATCGACTTCTTCTGATGATCGCCCGGCTGGCAGAACTGCCGCTTCTGGTCGTTCTTCTTGGACTTTCCGGTCTGTTGGCGCTTTTGCCCGCGCTTTACGCATTCGGAATGAACGAAGACGACCTCGCGCGCGACTTTTTATACGCCGCGATCGCCCTTCTGATCATCACCGCGATGATCGGCATCGCGACCGCCGCCTATATTCCCCGTGATCCGTCGCGCAGCCACCTTGCGGCCCTGGTCGCGGCCTATGCGATCCTGCCGTTCGCTCTTGCGCTTCCCCTGACCGAAGCCGTGCCTGATACCACCCTGGTGAATGCCTGGTTCGAGATGATCTCCAGCCTCACCACGACCGGTGCTACAGTTTACGCCCCGGATCGGCTGCCGGACGCGGTCCATCTCTGGCGGGCAAGCGTGGGCTGGTTCGGCGGATTTCTCATCCTGCTCGGCGCCTATGCCATCCTGGCGCCCCTGAACCTTGGTGGGACCGAAGTCGCCTCGGGCAGGGTACCCGGACGGGGGGCCGAAGGGACTGCCCAGGTCACCCGCACGGCTGACCCCGCTGAGCGTCTGACCCGTTTTGCGCTCCGGCTTTTTCCGGCCTTCACCGCGCTTACGGTCCTTTTGTGGTGCGGGCTTCTGCTCGTCGGCGAATCGGCTACAACCGCGCTGATCCATGCCATGGGAACCCTCTCGACCTCCGGCATTGCTGGTCAGACCCCGTTCTCGGCCTCGGCTGCCGGGCTCGATGCCGAGCTGCTGGTCTTCCTTTGCTTTACCTTTGCCGTCTCCCGCCGTGCGTTTCCCGAGATGGCTTCGGCCGAGGGTCGTCGCCCGCGGCTGAAGGACCCCGAACTGCGCCTGGCTGCGGTCCTTGTCGCCGCGGTCACCGCACTCGTCTTTCTCCGGCACTGGTTCATGGCGGTCGAAACCAGCGGCTCTGACCCATCCAACCAGGCCCTGCCGGCACTTTGGGGTATTCTTTTCACTGCCACCTCCTTCCTGACCACCACCGGCTATGTATCGACCGACTGGCAGACAGCGGCCGAATGGTCAGGGATCGGCACCTCGGGCCTTGTGCTTTTGGGCCTTGCGATTGTCGGTGGCGGCACGGCCACGACGGCCGGCGGCGTCAAGCTTTTGCGCGTTTACGCGCTTCTGCGCCATGGCGAGCGCGAGTTGGAGCGCATCGTCCACCCCAATTCGATCGGCAGCGGCGGGCTTGATGCGCGCAGGCTTCGCCGCGATGGCGCCCAATATGCCTGGGTGTTCTTCATGCTCTTTGGCACGTCGATTGCGGTCGTGGCAGCACTTCTGACCCTCGCCGGTGTCGGTTTCGAGAACGCATTGGTCCTGACCATCGCCGCCCTGACCACAACCGGCCCGCTGGCGGATCTTGGTGCCGCCCAGCCGATCCTCTATGCCGGTCTCTCCGATCCCGTGAAGATCATCCTTGGTCTCGCGATGGTTGTGGGGCGGCTGGAGACGCTCGCGCTCATCGCCCTGGCTATGCCGGGCCGGGGTCGCCGCTAGCCCGTCCCGCCATGTGGCTTAAGGGGCTGTTTTTTGCGCTGGAATCTCCCGTCAAGCCACTACATACTTGGCATAACCGTCCAGGGCGGTGAAGACAGGGCTTAACCAAGAACGACCACGCCGCGACAGTGAAGCGATAGAAAAACAAGGCACAAAAACGATGGCCGCTGACAAGCAAAACCTGCAAGACGCCTTTCTCAACCACGTTCGCAAAGCCAAGGTTCCAGTAACGATCTTCCTGATCAACGGCGTCAAGCTGCAGGGCGTGATCACCTGGTTTGATAATTTTTGCGTGCTTCTGCGCCGCGACGGTCAATCGCAGCTTGTCTACAAGCATGCGATCTCGACCATCATGCCGGGCGCGCCGATCAGCCTTTACGAAGGGGAAGATTGATCTCACACCCGCCGCAAGACGAAGCCGATCTCTTGTCCGAACGGGCAGGGCAACGGTTGCGAGACACGGCCGCTCGTCCAACGCGGGCCTATGTGATCCACCCAGCGCTGAAGTCCGCTTCAACGCGACGGTTGCCCGAACATGGGCTGGCGGAAGCGACAGCGCTTGCCGCGGCTCTTCCCGAACTTGACGTCCGGGGCTCCGATGTCGTGCGCCTCTCCCGGGTCCTGCCCGGCACCCTGCTCGGGACAGGAAAGGTGGCCGAGCTCAAGGATCGCTTTGCGGTCGACGAGATCGACCTGGTCCTGGTCGATGGCACCGTCTCGCCCGTCCAGCAGCGCAACCTGGAAAAGGAATGGGGCGTCAAACTCCTCGACCGGACCTCGCTGATCCTCGAGATTTTCGTCGACCGCGCCCGCACTCGCGAAGGTGTCCTGCAGGTCGAACTTGCCGCCCTCAGCTACCAGCGCACGCGCCTCGTCCGCGCCTGGACCCACCTCGAACGCCAGCGCGGCGGCTTTGGTTTCGTCGGCGGCCCCGGCGAAACCCAGCTCGAGGCCGACCGCCGCGCCATCGACGATCAGGTCATCCGCCTGAAACGCCAACTCGACAAGGTGGTCAAAACCCGCGAGCTTCACCGCGCCGCCCGCCGCAAGGTGCCCTTCCCGCTGGTGGCGCTGGTCGGCTACACCAACGCCGGAAAGTCCACCCTCTTCAACCGCATGACCGGGGCCGAAGTGCTGGCCAAGGACATGCTCTTCGCCACCCTCGACCCCACGATGCGCGGCATCGTCCTGCCGTCAGGCCGCAAGATCATCGCCTCTGACACCGTGGGCTTCATCTCAGACCTTCCCACCCAACTCGTCGCCGCCTTCCGCGCCACGCTGGAGGAAGTGCTGGAGGCCGACCTCATCCTCCACGTCCGCGACATCGCCCATCCTGAAAGCGCCGAACAGGCGCAGGACGTAGCCGATATCCTCGCCTCCCTCGGCGTCAAGGACAGCACGCCGCAGATCGAGGTCTGGAACAAGCTCGACCTCGTCGACCCCTCTGCCCGCGCGTCACTGGAGGCGCAAGCCCGCCCCGGTGTGCACGCCGTCTCCGCCCTGACAGGCGAGGGCGTCCCGGCCCTCCTCGCCGCCATCAGCCAGGCCTTTGACGAGGCGAAAGAGACGGAAACCCTGTTCCTGCCCTTCAGTGAAGGCCGTCGACGCGCGGCCCTGCACGCCGAAGGCGTGGTCGACCACGAGGATCAGGAAGAGACCGGCTGGCGCATCACCGTCACCTGGACGCCGCGTCAGGCCGAGCGCTGGCATGTGCTCGACGCATGAACGCCAAGGGACGTCGACCGTCAACAAGGCCCGTTGACGACCATAAACGCGCGGGAGCCTTTTCCTGCCAGAATGCGCTCTCATCCCGCCGGGGCAGAAAAATCGTCCGATGACGGCTTTCGACCGCCCCACGCAATAGGAGGAGGCCATGCACGATCGTTCCGAACCCCGTCCAGCGACCGCCGACCCACCGCACCAAGACGCGAAGAGGCATGACCATGGCGGCATCGGATTTGCCCTATTCCTTGTGCTCGCGGGCCTGGTGTTGCTCGCCGAACGGCTGGGCTGGGTGCCCGTCAACTTTGACTGGCTCTTCCCGATCATCCTGGTCGCGTGGGGCGCGGGCGAGCTTTACCTGCGCCTCGGCACCCGCTGAGGCACGGGCAGGCGCCGCAAGGGATCACCGATGAAAGTCCTTATCATTTATGCGCATCACAATCCGCACTCGTTCTGCCACGCCGCCCTTGAGCGGTTCTCTGCGGGGCCGGGCGAGACGGGGCACGACTATGAGGTCGTCGATCTGCACGAGATCGGCTTCGATCCCGTCCTGCGCGCCGCACACGGACCAAACTGGATCGACAACAGCGTACCGGACGATGTGCTGGGTCACCTCGACGTCAGGTCGTCAGTGCTGCGCAGTGCCGACACGACCATCAAGCGCATCCTCGCCGAGCGATGGCTTGGCACCCTCGGCCCGCGCGAAATCATCACCAAAATCCGCAAGACGGGCGGTCTGCGCGACGTTGCCATCCAGCAGCAGAAGGTGGCGGCGGCCGAGGCGCTGATCTTCATCTCCCCGGTCTACTTCGTCGGCTTTCCGGCCATCCTGAAAGGCTGGATCGAGCGGGTCTTTACCCTCGGCTTCGGCTTCGAGATGAAGCCAGAGGCCTGGCGCGGTGACATCCGGGGCCGCCAGCCGCTGCTGCGGCACCGCAAGGCGCTGGTTCTCAACACGACTTTCTTCGATAAGGCGTCCTAAGATGACCGCCTGCGCGATGCGATGACCACGCAGATCGACGACTTCGCCCTGCGCTTTCCCGGAGTGGCCAAGGTCGAACACGTCTTCTTCTACGCCGTCCAAGGGGTGGACGGTGACCGGCGCGCGGATTACCTCGAATGCGCCTACCAGTTGGGCAGGACCTTCGCGGATTAGCGCGGTCGCGGTCAGCAGTCGGCGATCCCGGCCCCCCGATATCGGTCAAGCTCCAGTTCGCAGGTCTCCTCCCGAACGCCGGCTCCTCACTCTGCCGGGCTGAGTACCATCACCCCCGCCGCCGCCGCTCGGGCGAGGTCAGGGTCCAGCGACATCGGGATGTATTCGCCCCGGCGCCACAACTCGCCCAGATCGTCGTAATGACGGCTGAGAGGATGGCCCGACTGCCCGGTCGCCGAGATGAAGACCGAACTGTCGGGATCGGCAAAATCGTAAACCCCACGGTACCCGGCCGAATGCACGTTCTGGAACGGCTCCTCTCCGGTCCCCCGCGAGACCCCCCGCATCAGCGTGTCGTCCCCGCCACTGGTCGACTGGCGGATGTTCACGAAAAGCTTCAGGAACGGCACCTCGCCCAGCACCGGATGGTCATGCGTCGCCTGATGCGCGTCGCCCCAGCGCCAGCTTTCGATGTTGTCGCCGTATTTCTCGGTCAGCCGCAGCAGCGCCTGATCCAAAGCGATCCGCGACAGGTCGGAGCAGCTTTCCACCGCCGCCGATTGGATCACGTCGCACCAGATCGAGGCCCCCTCGACATTCCGGTAGACCCGTTCGATGAACACCGGCGAGATATGGGTAAAGTTCTCTGCCATCTCGCCCAGCTCGTCCTGGATCAACCGGTCCATCAACGCCCGCATCCACGCCTCGGCGATCAGAGGTTCCGGCAGATGCTCGTTCATCTCGCCGTTCCATTCCGCCAGCAGGACCAGCGCCTTCTGCCGCATCCGCTCGGGCGTTCCCTCTCGTGCCGCATCGCCGGTAAACCACAGATCCGCCCCGATCAGCGGCAACAGCGCCCGCGCCGTCGGGTTGACCGTATCAAGCTGCGCCTCGATGAAGCTTTCCCGCGTATGCACCTCGCGCGCTTTCATCAGGGCTAGCCACCGCTGGATACGCTGCGTATCGCCCCAGTCAAAGCTGACGTGTTTCGGGAAGGGCCGGTCCACCATCTTGTTGTTGGTATTGCCCAGCAAGCCCGAACCCGGGTTCACAAACCGCGGATTGTCCTCGTAGGGCAGCATCCCTTTGAACCCGACCGCCGGATCGGACCCCAGCGCCGGCATCCGCCCTTGCGACGGATGGCTTTCGTCGCGCGCCGGCATGGCACCCACCACCTGCATCGCGATCCCGCTCGCATCCGCCACCGTCAGGTTCTGCGCCGGTGCCACGACCAGCCGTCCCGCCTCCAGCGCCTCGGCGACCCGCTTCGACCGCATCAGCGCCATTGCCCCGCTCATCGAGGTGTCCGCCCCCGAAAGCGCTGTCCAACTGATCGCCGCCACATGGCCCTCCGGCGTGATCGAGCTTAGCGCGTAATGCCCCCCCGGCAGGACCGGGCCGTTGCGCGACCAGCGCAGCGTCAGGGTCAGCGGGTCGGCGTCCTTCACCTTGATGATCGTCTGGCGGCTCTCGAATTTTGCCCAACCCTCCGGGGTCTTGTATTCCTCGGGGTTGGCCGGGTTCAGTTCTTCGATCACCACGTCCTGATCATCGACATAGGCCGTGGTCAGCCCCCAGCCCAGGCTCTCGCTCCGCCCGACCAGCACCACCGGCGCACCCGGGATCGTGCCGCCGATCACACCGCCCGAGGACAGCTCGAGCCGCGCCAGATACCAGATCGTCGGCGCCGTCAGCCCCAGATGCGGGTCGTTCGCCAGGAGGCTTCCCCCCGCCGCCGACCGCCCCGGCATCGCGGCCCAGGCGTTTGACGCCCCCGCCCGACCGAGCGCGGGCACCGGCGAAAACGCTCCCAGCGCAAAATCCAGCGGTTCGCGCGATCGCAAGACCCCGGGGACCAGCGCGGCATAGTCCGGCAGCGCCGCCACGCCCTGGCCCGGATCGTCCGGCAGAATGTCGGCCAGCCGCTCATTCGGCAACAAGAGCGACACTCGCGCCCGTTGAACCTCGGTCGCAAGCGCACCGGTCAGTTGCAGCGCCATCAGCTTCAGGATCGCAATCGAATCCGCTGGGGCCCAGGCCGCAATTTCGTTCGAGAAGAGGAAAAATTCCGGCGCCCCACGCCCCCTTGCCCCCGCATTAACTTCACCGATCCAGGCATTCACCCCGGCCGCATAGGCCTCTAGCGCGCGCTTGGTCTGATCGTCCTGTGCCTCGACCGATTGCAGCGCCAGCCCGTAAAGGTCAAGGCGCCGCAAAAGCTCATCCACCTTCACGGTCGGTGCCCCGAAAAGCTCGGACAGACGTCCCTGCGCCGTCCGGCGCAGCATGGTCATCTGCCACAGGCGGTCCTGCGCATGAGCAAAGCCAAGGGCAAAGTACACATCCTCATCCGACTGACCAAATATATGCGGCACATTGTCGTTGTTGCGCACGATCTCGACCGGGGCCGTCAGCCCAGCCAAGGTGAAGTCCTCGGAATAGTCGATCAGCGACCGTGACAGGATGTAATAGGCCAGAAGGCCCGCGATCAGTCCCAGACCGATCAGGGCTGTGAGGCCACGTATAAGCCAGCGAAAAGCGGTCAGCATCGGGCCTGTCCTTGACGGCGGGATCGGCTTTGGTACCTAGTCCATATGGCCCTCAAGGGCAATCATCAGGGGGTTCACATGGCAAAGGTTGCATTTCTGGGTCTGGGCGTCATGGGGTTCCCGATGGCCGGCCATCTGGTCGCCAAAGGCTATGAGGTAACGGTCTACAACCGCTCGCCCGCCAAAGCCGAAGCCTGGGTTGCAAGTCACAAGGGCCGCTCGGCGCCGACCCCGCGCGAGGCCGCGAAAGGGGCCGAGTTCGTGATGGCCTGCGTCGGCAACGACGACGACCTCCGCTCGGTCTGCGTCGGGCCGGACGGGGCCTTTGTCGGCATGTCGCCCGGAGCTGTCTTCGTGGATCACACCACGGTTTCAGCGAAAATCACCCGCAAGCTTGCAACCCAGGCGGCGACGGCGGGCCTAGCCTACGTCGATGCCCCGGTCTCGGGTGGCCAGGCGGGGGCCGAGAACGGCCAGCTGTCCATCATGTGCGGCGGCGATCCCGCCGATTATGCCCGGGCCGAGCCGGTGATGGCCGCTTACGCCCGCATCTGCCGCCTGATCGGGGCCAGCGGGGCAGGGCAGCTGGCCAAGATGATGAACCAGATCTGCATCGCCGGTCTGATGCAGGGCCTGTCCGAAGCTTTGGCCTTTGGCCAGAAAGCCGGCCTTGACGGCGAAAAGGTGGTCGAGGTGATCAGCCAGGGTGCGGCAGGTTCATGGCAGATGGTGAACCGCCACAAGACCATGCTGGCGGACACGTTCGACTTCGGCTTCGCGGTCGACTGGATGCGTAAGGATCTCGGCATCTGCCTCGACACCGCCGACGAAATCGGCGCACGGCTGCCGGTGACAGCACTTGTGGACCAGTTCTACAAGGACGTGCAACTGATGGGCGGTGGCAGGGGCGACACGTCAAGCCTGATCCGGCGGTTGAAGTGACGTAGGGTGCGCTAAATCGCACCGTTGGTGGGTCGGTACCTTCTTGCCGGACGCGGCCCCGGTAGGGTGGGCAATCTGCCCACCTTCCGCCTCTGATCACGGCTTCACCCCAACCTCGCGCTTCGCCAGCGTTTCTCGGTAATCAGCAATCAGGACTTCACGCTCGATCTCGCCCATCAGGTCCAGCCGAAGATGGAGCGGTCCCCAACAACTCGGGACTGCATGGCGCAGACTCGCATTGCCTTCGTCCGCAGGCACGACCCCGACCAGAACGGTCGCCCCTTTGGCAAATCCGATTTCGTTTGCCGACAGCTCGAAGTCCTCCAGCCGGATCGGCCCATCCGTCCCGCAAGTCTCAGCCCGGAAGGTCGGCCCGACCTCGCCAAAGAGCGTGTCCTTGCGAAGGTAGTCGACAGCAAAGCAGGACTTTGCCTCGCTCGACTTGGTGATCGTCAGATCGGTGACTTCTGCGATGGCCAAGACAAAGCCCGGCGAGGGAACTTCGTCATAAACATCGCCAGCGATCAGCTGACAAGCCAATGCTGGAGAGGCGGCCAACGGTAGGTAAACTGCCAGAAAAGCCGCTCGCATCGCAACCCTTAACCCCCGGTTAACGCCCACAGCCAACCCATTGGAATCCCGCGTTAATCCAGATTTGTCCACTGTGGTCATCCGACGATCAGGGAATGATCCGCGTATACTTGACCCCGCTCAGCGTCGCCCCCGCAATCAGCCCCTGCTGGCCGAAGACCAGCGCGATCACCGGGTCCAGCTCGGTCGTCTGCTTGCCGATCGACGCCCCCTGTTCCGGGGTCGCATAGCGGACGTCGCCGCTGACCGCCCAGCCCGAGGACCGGCGGAAGTTCTCCAAAGCCTCGGGGGTCATGAAGAACAAGGCGTGGGCATATTGCTGCGCCCCGATCTGAAAGCCGAACGAGCCTTTCGCGGCGGAATAGTAGTCAACCGTCACACCCTGGATCCGCAACGCGCCCCGCCCATAGGCCCCGCCGATCCCAAGGCCCGCCTCGGTGATCAGCGGCATGTAAAGCACTCCCGCCGCGCGGGACGCAAGATCGCGCGTCCCCGGATACTGCTCGAACAGGAAGCTCTCGGTCGCCGCGACCCGCGCGTCGATCTGCGCCCCCCCGTTCGACCCGATCCCGTTGTTGCAGCCCGCCAGAACCAAGGCTCCTGCACCAAAGACCAGCCCGCGCCGCGTCATCATCATGTCGGTCATTTTCCGCCCTTTCATGCCTCATGGGGTCTCAAGGCCCCTTGTCTGCAAGCCTAGCGGCTTTCCGTCCGTCTGTCATTCCCATAAGGCCCAACCGGCAAGCCGGCGCTTAAGCCCGAAGCGTGTCATAAAGCGCGTAATCCTCGACCGCCACCTCGCGCAGCAACGCTTCCGTGTCCGGCGATAGTTCGGTTACGCCGGGGGGGGAGACGTTCAGCCGGGGAAGGATGATCTCGCAGCCCAACCGGTCCTCTAGGAAATGGACGAAGGTCTCGATCCCCTCATACCGGAACAGCCGGTCCACCCCCACGCCTTGCCGGGGCCGCAGGAACTTGCCCTGGCTTCCCACATCCGCGAAGTCCGGCCTCGGGTCTTGACACCAGGCGCGGACAAACGCGTCAAAGCTCATCCCCGCCGTCGACTTGCCCGCATCGGTCTCCTCGCGCTGGCGGAAGCGGTACCAGCTCCCCAGCCAGTCCCGCGGTTCCCGCATCAGCGCAACCAAGGTAAACGTGTCCTTTGACGCGGCCTCAAGATAAGGCCCGATGAAACGCCGGTAGCGGTGCACTGTGGTGTGCTTCAATAGCGGCGGCCGCTGGATTGACACCGCAGCCAGCGATTCGAGCGCTGCCGCAATCGCCGTCGATCCGGTCTTCGGCGTGGCCAGAAACGCAAGCCTCTGCTCCCAGAATACCAGCATTTCCCAACCTCCAGACCAGATTTCCACCACTCTGCCGCGCAAGGGGCAGCGCCGTAAACACTCCCTTAACTAAAACCCGCAAAAGCTTCCACTATGAGAATTCGGTTGAAATGTTCTACTTTTGTGCTCATAAGATCGGGAACACTTGGGGAACACGGGCAAGGATTGCCGCCTGCGGGTGGCTGTGAAATAAGGAGAACGACATGGCAGTGGCAAATCTTCTCGACCTCGGGGGCAAACGGGATATGGACAAGTCGAAGGCGCTGGAAAGCGCGCTGGCGCAGATCGAACGGCAGTTCGGCAAGGGTTCGATCATGCGCCTTGGCGCCGATAGCCCGGCGATGGATATTGAGGCGACCTCGACCGGTTCCCTTGGTCTTGACATCGCCCTCGGGATCGGTGGCTTGCCCAAAGGCCGCATCATCGAGATCTACGGGCCGGAATCCTCGGGCAAGACCACGCTGACCCTGCATGTTGTTGCCGAAGAACAGAAAAAAGGCGGCGTCTGCGCCTTTGTCGACGCCGAGCACGCGCTTGATCCACAATACGCCAAGAAGCTGGGTGTGAACCTGGACGAGCTTCTGATCAGTCAGCCCGACACCGGCGAACAGGCGCTCGAGATCGTCGACACGCTGGTCCGCTCGGGTGCCGTAAGCCTTGTGGTGGTCGACTCGGTCGCGGCTCTGGTCCCGAAGGCGGAAATCGAAGGTGACATGGGCGACATGCAGATGGGCAGCCAAGCCCGCCTGATGAGCCAGGCCATGCGCAAGCTGACTGCCAGCATCGGGCGTTCGAACTGCATGGTTATTTTCATCAACCAGATCCGCATGAAGATCGGCGTGATGTTCGGCTCGCCCGAAACCACCACCGGCGGTAATGCGCTGAAATTTTACGCTTCGGTCCGCCTTGATATTCGCCGCATCGGTGCAATCAAGGACCGCGAAGAAGTTGTCGGCAACACCACCCGCGTCAAGGTGGTGAAGAACAAGGTCGCCCCACCGTTCAAGCAGGTGGAATTCGACATCATGTATGGCGAAGGCATCTCGAAGGTGGGCGAGCTGGTGGATATCGGCGTCAAGGCCGGCGTGGTCGAGAAATCGGGTGCCTGGTATTCATACGGCGACGAACGCATCGGTCAGGGTCGCGAGAACGCGAAGGCTTTCCTGCGGCAGAACCCCTCTGTAGCGATGGCCATCGAAGACAAGATCCGCGCCGCAAACGGTCTTGATTTCGCCATGGCCGGTGGCGACGAAAGCGAAGTCCTGGACGATTGAGCCACCGCCCCACAGCCGATGAACTGACAGCCGCGCTGCCGGAGGTGCTCAATGCGCCAAAGACCGGTAGCGCGGTCGAAATGCTGTGTCTCCGGCCGGGATATGGCCAGCGGAACTTCGTCAAAAGCTTGACCGTGACCCGCGACCGCGGCATTCCCGGAGAACGTTGGGAAACTTCGCCCTGGCTCAAGCTTGAGAACGGGCAGGGCCATCCCGGCGTTCAGGTGTCAATCCTGCCGCGCCGGGTGCTCGACCTTGTCTGGCGCGACCGTGAGGGCACACCGCATCCCGGCGACACCTTTGTTTGTGACCTCGACACCTCTGAGGCAAACCTGCCAGAAGGCCAGCTTCTGTCCGTTGGAACGGCGGTCCTGCGCGTCTCCGAGGTCTGGAACGACGGATGCGCGAAATGGAAGGTCCGCTATGGCGAGGCTGCTTATGACTGGATCGGCGAGCCTGCACATCGCCACTTCCGGCTGCGTGGCGTCCTTTGCAGCATCGTTGGGGACGGTGTGATCCGCCTCGGCGACCCGGTTCGGGTTTTGCGTTAGGCGCTGGCGACCCGTTTTTTCTTGATTGAAAGCCGGATGGTGGACAGGCCCGGCCCGTGGGGCTACATGGGGGCCGAACTCCCGCAGATCGCGCAAGGACCGCCCGGACATGGCATCGCTGAACGACATCCGCTCGACCTACCTCGACTTCTTCCGTCGCAACGGCCACACGGTCGTTGACAGCTCGCCCCTGGTGCCGCGGAACGACCCGACGCTGATGTTCGCGAACTCGGGGATGGTGCAGTTCAAGAACCTCTTCACCGGCTTGGAAAGGCGCGACTATGTTCGCGCGACCACGGCGCAGAAATGTGTGCGGGCAGGCGGCAAGCACAATGACCTCGACAATGTCGGCTACACCGCGCGGCACCATACCTTCTTCGAAATGCTGGGGAATTTCAGCTTCGGCGACTATTTCAAGGACCAGGCCATCGCCTTCGCGTGGGAGCTTCTGACCAAGGACTTCGGCCTTGCCAAGGACAAGCTTCTGGTCACTGTCTACCACACCGACGATGAGGCGGCGGGGATCTGGAAAAAGGTCGCGGGGCTTTCGGATGACCGGATAATCCGCATCCCGACGGACGACAACTTCTGGCGCATGGGTCCGACCGGTCCTTGCGGCCCCTGCACCGAGATTTTCTATGACCACGGCCCGCATATCTGGGGCGGTCCCCCCGGCTCGGCAGATGAGGACGGCGACCGGTTCATCGAGATCTGGAACAACGTCTTCATGCAGAACGAACAGTTCGCCGATGGGCGGCTGGTTCCGCTGGAGATGCAGTCGATCGACACCGGAATGGGGCTGGAGCGGATCGGCGCGCTTTTGCAGGGCAAGCACGACAACTACGACACCGACCTGATGCGCAGCTTGATCGAGGCTTCGGCCCACGCGACCAGTGCCGACCCAGACGGCCCGGGCAAAATTCATCACCGGGTAATTGCGGACCACCTGCGCTCGACCTCATTCCTGATCGCCGACGGGGTGATGCCGTCGAACGAAGGCCGAGGCTATGTGCTCCGCCGGATCATGCGCCGCGCGATGCGGCATGCCCATATGCTCGGGGCGGTGGACCCGGTGATGCACCGGCTGGTACCGGCCCTGGTGCGCCAGATGGGCGGAGCCTACCCGGAACTTTCCCGGGCGCAGGTCTTGATCGAAGAGACTCTGCGTTTGGAAGAAACCAAGTTCAAGCAAACACTTGACCGGGGACTGAGGCTTCTGGATGACGAGCTTTCGGGTCTTGGCGAAGGCATGGCCCTGCCGGGCGCCGCAGCTTTCAAGCTCTACGACACCTACGGCTTTCCGCTCGACCTGACGCAAGACGCGCTCCGCGAAAAGGGCCGTGAGGTCGACGTGCAAGGCTTCGACGCCGCTATGGCGGAACAGAAAGCCAAGGCCCGCGCGGCCTGGTCCGGCACGGGCGCCGCGGCGGACGCGAAGATCTGGTTCGAACTCGCCGAAGAGCACGGTGTGACCGAATTTCTTGGCTATGACACCGAAACCGCCGAAGGCGTCGTGACCGCACTGGTCCGTGACGGCGCCGCAATGGGGCAGGCGGCAACGGACGAGACGGTGCAGATTACCGTCAACCAGACTCCGTTCTACGCCGAAAGCGGCGGTCAGGTGGGCGATGCCGGGTTCCTCCGCACGGATACCGGCACGGCCGAGATAACCGATGTGAAGAAGGCGGCAGGCGTCTTCATCCACATGGCCCGCGTCACGGAAGGCACTGTAATCAAAGGTCAACCGGCGAAGCTGGAAGTCTCTCACTCAAGGCGCAGGCAGATCCGCTCCAACCACTCGGCGACGCATCTTCTGCACGAAGCATTGCGGCGGACGCTAGGCGACCACGTCGCGCAGCGCGGCAGCCTGAATGCGGCCGACCGGCTGCGATTTGACTTCAGCCATTCCCAGGCGATTTCCGCTTCGGATATGGCGATGGTCGAAGCCGAAGTGAACGCCTTCATCCGTCAGAACGCGCCTGTTGAGACCCGGATCATGTCGCCCGACGACGCCCGTGCGATCGGCGCGCAAGCCTTGTTCGGCGAGAAATACGGCGATGAGGTTCGTGTCGTCTCGATGGGCATCCTCGAAGGCTCGGGCAAGGGTGCCGATGGCAAGACCTATTCGCTGGAGCTTTGCGGCGGTACCCATGTCGCGCGCACCGGTGATATCGGCGCGATGGTGCTATTGGGCGATAGCGCCTCTTCGGCCGGTGTGCGACGGATCGAGGCGCTGACGGGGCAGGTAGCACTTAACCACCTCCGCCAGCAGGACGCGCGGCTGAACGACATCGCAGCGATAATTAAGGCCCCGGCATCCGAACTCGCCGACCGGATCCGCGCGCTCTTCGATGAACGGAAGGCGTTGGCGAATGAGGTCGCACAGCTGCGCCGCGAGGTTGCCATGGGCGGCAAGGCCGAAGGGCCCGAGGCCAAGGAAATCAATGGGGTGAAGTTCATTGCTCAAGTTCTCTCGGGCGTCTCGGGCAAAGACCTGCCCGCACTGATCGATGAGATGAAGGCCCGCCTCGGCTCGGGCGCTGTGCTGCTGATTGCCGACACCGGGGCGAAGCCTGCCGTGGCCGCAGGCGTTACCGCTGATCTCACCGCAAAGCTTTCGGCTGTCACGCTGGTCAAGGCGGCGGCCGAGGCGATGGGTGGCAAGGGCGGCGGCGGGCGTCCTGACATGGCACAAGCCGGGGGCGCGGACATCGCGCAGGCCGAAGCAGCAATCAAGGCGGCTGAAGCCGCGATGGAGGCCTGACATGCCAAGCGCGCTCTGGATCGCCCATGTCGAAGTGACCGATGCCGAGGCCTATGGCCGTTATGCCAAAGGGGCGACCGAAGCGATTGCCGCGCATGGCGGGGTGTTCCTTGCGCGGGGCGGTCGCTACGTGCAGCTTGAAGGCCGCGACCGGGCGCGAAACGTGGTGGCACGCTTCCCCAGCCTTGAGCGGGCGGTGGAGTGCTACAACTCGGCCGCCTATCAGGCCGCACTTGCCCACGCCAAGGGGGCCGCAGTTCGCGATCTGATGGTTGTCGAAGAGGTCGAGTAAGGAATTCCTTGAATTGAAGGGATTATGCCTGCAGGAGATCGTCTTTTCTGCTATTGTGACAGAAAAACGAAAGGCCGAGCAGATGAAACTTTCCCAACAGGCGGTGCGCTGATGTGCCGTTGGGCCGCTTATACCGGTGCGCCGATCTTCCTTGAGGAGATCATCAGCCGACCGGGACATTCGCTGATCCACCAAAGCCATTGCGCCACGCAGTGCCATTCGGCGATCAATGCCGACGGCTTTGGCATTGCCTGGTACGGCTCAAAGCCAGAGCCGGGCCTTTTCCGCGACGTGCTGCCCGCCTGGTCCGACCCGAATCTGAGTAGCCTGACGGCGCAAGTGCAGTCGCATCTTTTCTTGGCCCATGTCCGAGCCTCGACTGGCACTGCGACAAGCCGCAACAACTGCCATCCGTTCGTGCACGGGCGGTGGAGCTTTATGCACAACGGCCAGATCGGCGGTTATGGCGATTTTCGCCGTGATGCCGACATGATGATCCCCGACACGCTTTACGCCCATCGCAAGGGCGCGACCGACAGCGAGGCGCTGTTCCTTGTCGCAATCGCCGAGGGGCTGGACGACGACCCGTGCGGGGCACTGGAGCGAGCGGCAGCGCGATTTATCGGTCTGGCGCGGGCGAAGGGGCAGGGGCCGCATCTTCGGATGACGGCGGCATTGTCGGATGGCAAATGCCTCTATGCGGTGCGTTATGCGACCGATGACGCGGCCCCCTCGCTCTGGCATCGCTGGTCCGAAGCCCGTGGCGGACGGGCCGTGGTGTCCGAGCCGCTTGAAGCGGAAGAGGTCGGTTGGGAGGAGCTGCCGCCTTACAGTTTCTGCACCTTTGACGGCCGCGACGTCCGGGTAGAAGCGTTCCTCCCCTGCCGCCTGGCCGCTGCGGCCTGACCTTCAGCCTGCCCGGGACCAAGCCCCCCATGAAAGGAGTGTACAAGAATTGTACTTACCATTCTTGTACTTGACCCCATGGTTATTCTTTCCGCGATGCACGCTTCCGCTCGTTCGGGTCAAGTTCGCGCTTGCGCAGGCGGATGATCTTCGGCGTCACCTCGACCAACTCGTCATCGTCGATGTAAGCAATCGCCTCTTCGAGGCTCATCTTGATATGAGGGGTCAGCCGCACGGCCTCGTCCGTGCCGGACGCGCGGACGTTGGTCAGCTTCTTGCCCTTCAGCGGGTTGACCTCTAGGTCGTTCTCGCGGCTGTGCTCGCCGATCAGCATGCCGACATAGACCTGCTCTTGTGGTCCGATGAACATCCGGCCCCGGTCTTCGAGGTTCCAAAGCGCATAGGCCACCGAAACGCCCGCTTCGGTCGAGATCAGAACTCCCTGGCGACGACCCTGGATCGGGCCTTTGTGCGGGGTCCAGCCGTGAAAGATGCGGTTCAGGACGCCGGTGCCGCGGGTGTCGGTCAGGAACTGGCCCTGATAGCCGATCAGCCCCCGCGAGGGCACATGTGCGATGATCCGGGTCTTGCCGACGCCTGCGGGCTTCATCTCGACCAGATCGCCCTTACGCTCGCCGGTCAGTTTGTCGATGACAGCACCAGAGTAGTCGTCGTCGACGTCGATGGTGACTTCCTCGATCGGCTCGTTGCGGACCCCGTCGATGTCTTGAAAGATCACCCGCGGGCGGGAGATTGACAGTTCGAACCCTTCGCGGCGCATGTTTTCGATCAGGACGCCCATCTGAAGTTCACCGCGGCCCGAGACCTCGAACGCGTCCCCGCCGGGGGTGTCGGCGACCTTGATCGCCACGTTGACTTCGGATTCTTTCATCAGCCGCTCGCGGATCACCCGAGACTGGACCTTGGAGCCGTCGCGGCCAGCAAGAGGCGAGTCGTTGATGCCGAAGGTGACGGTGATCGTCGGCGGGTCGATGGGTTGGGCAGGAAGGGCTACGTCGACCTCCAGCGCGCAAAGCGTATCCGCCACGGTCGCCTTGGTCATGCCGGCAAGGGTGACGATGTCGCCGGCCACAGCTTCGTCAATGGCGGTCTGGGTCAAGCCCCGGAAGGCCAGGATCTTCGTGACCCGGAACTGCTCCAGCCGGTCCCCCGTGCGCGACAGGGCCTTCAGCGAGGTGCCGGTGGTGATCCGGCCGCTCTCGACGCGCCCGGTCAGGATGCGGCCAAGATAGGGGTCTGCGGACAGAGTGGTCGCAAGCATCGAGAAGGGCTCATCCACCCGCGTCAGTACCCTCGGCGCGGGCACGTGGCGCACGATCAGGTCGAAAAGCGCCGACAGGTCCTTGCGCGGTCCGTCCAGCTCGGTATCGGCCCAACCGGACCGGCCAGAGGCGTAGACATGCGGGAAATCCAGCTGGTCGTCGTCGGCACCAAGGTTGGCGAAGAGATCGAACACTTCGTTCAGCGCCCGGTCGGGTTCGGCGTCGGCTTTGTCGACCTTGTTCAGAACGACAATCGGCCGCAGCCCCAAAGCGAGGGCCTTTGCCAGCACGAACTTGGTCTGCGGCATCGGGCCTTCGGCGGCATCAACCAGCAGGCAGACGCCGTCGACCATGCTGAGGATCCGCTCCACCTCGCCGCCGAAATCGGCGTGGCCTGGGGTGTCGACGATGTTGATCCGCGCACCTTGCCATTCGACCGAGGTGCACTTGGCCAAGATTGTGATCCCACGTTCGCGTTCGATGTCGTTCGAATCCATCGCGCGTTCGCTGACGGCCTGGTTGTCGCGGAAGGCACCGCTTTGCTTGAGAAGCTCGTCCACGAGGGTGGTCTTGCCGTGGTCGACGTGGGCGATGATCGCGATGTTGCGGAGTTCCATGGGGTCCAGTCCGGAAAGGGTTGGCGGGGCCTTACAGGGTTTTCCGGGCCGTGGCCAGAGGGGGAGGTTTGTCCACGGTGGACAGACCAGCCGACACATGTGATTTCAGTGGTTTGTCCGTGAACGTTCAGGGATTGTTAATCCTTGAGGTGCCCGCGAACCGGCACAATTGGCTGACATCGCACGAGACTGGGGCCGGAGATTGCTCGGGCCCCAGCACGACACGAGGCGACACTGCCTGCCGCAGATCAGCCCTTCAGCGCCTTGTTCAGGTAGTCGTCCACCTTTTCCAGATAGCCCATCGTCGTCAGCCATTTCTGGTCGGGCCCGACGAGCAGCGCCAGGTCCTTGGTCATGTGGCCGTCCTCGACCGTATCCACGGTCACCTTTTCCAGCGTTGTGGCAAAGCGCAGCAGCCCGTCGTTGCTGTCCAGCTTCGCCCGGTGCTTCAAGCCGCCGGTCCAGGCGTAGATCGATGCGACCGAGTTGGTCGAGGTCTGCTCACCCTTCTGGTGCTGGCGGTAGTGGCGGGTGACGGTGCCATGTGCGGCTTCGGCCTCGACAATCTTGCCATCAGGGGTCATCAGGACCGAGGTCATCATACCAAGGGAGCCGAAGCCCTGGGCTACGAGATCGGACTGCACATCGCCGTCATAGTTCTTGCAGGCCCAGACATAGCCGCCCGACCATTTCATCGAAGATGCCACCATGTCGTCGATCAGCCGGTGTTCGTAGGCGATGCCCTTCTTCTTGAACTCCGCCTCGAACTCTTCCTCATAGATCTTCTGGAACAGGTCCTTGAAGCGGCCGTCATAGGCCTTGAGGATGGTGTTCTTGGTCGACAGGTACACCGGCCAGCCGAGGTTGAGGCCAAAGTTCAGGCTGGCGCGGGCGAAGTCGATGATCGAGTCATCAAGGTTGTACATGCCCATGTAGACGCCCGCCGATGGGGCGGAGTAGACGTCCCTTTCGATGGTGGTGCCATCGTTGCCGACAAACTTCATCGTCAGCTTGCCTGCACCGGGAAAACGGAAGTCGGTGGCGCGGTACTGGTCGCCAAAGGCATGGCGGCCGATGACGATGGGCTGGGTCCAGCCGGGCACCAGACGCGGCACATTCTTGCAGATGATCGGCTGGCGGAAGATCACCCCGCCAAGGATGTTGCGGATGGTGCCGTTCGGGCTTTTCCACATCTGCTTCAGGCCGAATTCCTCGACCCGGGCCTCGTCCGGCGTGATCGTGGCACACTTGACGCCGACGCCGTATTTCTTAATCGCCTCGGCGCTGTCTACGGTGACCTGGTCGTTGGTGCGGTCACGCTCTTCGATGCCGAGGTCGTAGTATTTCAGATCGATGTCGAGGTAGGGCAGGATCAGCTTCTGCTTAATGAAGTCCCAGATGATCCGCGTCATCTCGTCGCCGTCGAGTTCGACAACGGGGTTGGCTACCTTGATCTTCGACATGGCTCGGCCTCTCACTGGTGGGATTCGGTTAGGGCGGTGATATCGGAAAAGGGGGGGCTTGGGAAGTGCGGTATGCGATTGTATACCGAATGCTCCACGGGGCGCGCGGGGCGCTCGTCGATGACTTCGTCACTCCTCGCTACGGCGTTCCGATGAGGAGACGAAGTCGAACGAAGAGGGCTCAGTTGAACCACAGTCGCGCCTTATCCCGCACCCATTCCCATAGATTTGGTGCGCCCTTTGCGATTTTCACGCCGACACGGGCTTCCAACTGGTCATAGGTCACCTCATAAGTCACCCATGTTCCTCCGCCGCTTTGCAGGTTCGCCATAACCGGCTGCACCCGGTCCAGGCTTTTGGCGAAGATGGCATCCGGGGTCTCGGCGGCCTCGAACTCGTCCCAAAGCCCGCGAAGATCATCTTGTAAATCACTGGGCAACAATCCGAAAATCCGATCAGCAGCCCGGGCCTCGGCGGCCTGTGTCTCGGCACTCGCATGCGCCTGACCGTTCGCAGAATGGATCGGCACGTCGCCGACATCGATCTCGACCAGATCGTGAAGGAGAAGCATCCGGATCACCCGGTCGACCGACACCTCCGGCCCGGCCTGATCTGCCAGCACCAGCGCGTAAAGTGCCAGATGCCAGGAATGCTCGCCCGAGTTCTCGGGCCGCGAGCCATCGACCAGCGTCGTGGCGCGCAGGACGGATTTCAGGCGGTCGGCCTCGTTCAGAAAGGCGAACTGGGCCTCCAGCCGGTCGGTCAATGACCCGACCCGATGACGTCGATGACGGGCGGCGGCTCGGCCTCTGCCTCTGGGCCACCGCCTGTGCCGCGTTTGGCGGCGAGGGCGGCCTCAAGATACTCACGCCCCCGCCGTTCGGCGAGGCGCACGCGGATCGAGGTCATGTAGGCCTCTTGAAAGGTCGGTGAGGCCGCCAGAAGCACCTGGCTGACCTTTTCAAAGAACCGGTCGTCGCCAAGCTCTATTTCCGCCGCAAGCACGTCATCGGCCAGCTTGTCTGCCATCTGCTGCAGGGCCGACATCAGCGTGTCCCCTCGGTCATCCTCCGGCGGACATAGTCGGACACCGTCTGGATCATCGGTTTCATATGCGCCTCTTCGTCCTTGAAGAAGTGATCGGCCCCCTCGATCTCGGTATGGGTGATGGTGATCCCCTTCTGCTCATGCAGTTTTCCGACGAGCGACTTGGTGTCCTTCGGCGGGGCCACCTTGTCGGCGGTGCCGTTGATGATCAGGCCGGATGACGGGCAGGGGGCGAGGAAGCTGAAATCGTAAAGGTTCGCGGGCGGCGCGACCGAGATGAAACCGGTGATCTCGGGCCGCCGCATCAGCAGTTGCATGCCGATCCAGGCGCCGAAGGAAAAGCCCGCGACCCAGCACTGCTTGGAGTTCTGGTTCATCGCCTGCAGGTAATCGAGCGCGGAGGCTGCGTCGGATAGCTCGCCGATCCCCTGATCATACTCGCCCTGGCTGCGTCCCACGCCGCGGAAGTTGAACCGCAAGACCGTGAATCCCAGATTGTAAAAGGCATAATGCAGGTTGTAGACCACCTTGTTGTTCATCGTCCCGCCATAGGCCGGGTGGGGATGCAGGATGATCGCAATCGGCGCGTCGCGTTCCTTTTGCGGGTGATAGCGGCCTTCCAGGCGTCCGTCGGGACCGGCAAAGATAACCTCGGGCATTGGCCTCTTCTCATGCTGGAGCGTGCGGTTTCTTGACGCTTTCGCTCGGCTTTACTAGAACCATTCTAAAGCAGCCGGGGGTCAGTTCAGACTTGGGCCAGCTTTCGGGGTTCGACTGAGGTAATGCGCGTCGCGTGCGGCGTCAATGAGAGTTGCGACCATGACGGGCGCATCAGGAGGCAGAGATGAAGCTTTCGACCAAAGGGCGCTATGCGATGGTGGCGCTGGCCGATCTGGCGCTGGCGAAGGGAGATGACCTTGTCTCGCTTGGTGCGATCTCGAAGCGGCAGGATATCAGCCTGCCCTACCTGGAACAGCTTTTTGTCAAGCTTCGCCGCGCTGGCCTTGTCGAGGCGGTGCGGGGGCCGGGCGGGGGATACAAGCTGGCCAAGACCCCGGACGAGATTCGCATCTCGGATGTCATGCAGGCGGTCGAGGAAACTGTCGATGCGATGCATACCGGCGCGGGGGCGTCGGGGGCTGTCTCGGGCAGCCGGGCGCAATCGTTGACCAACCGGCTTTGGGAAAGCCTGTCGGCAAATGTCTATGTCTTCCTGCATCAGGTCCGGCTTTCGGACGTGGTGAAGAACGATCTGGTCCCATGTCCTGCGGTGCCTTCGTTGTTCCGCGTGGTAGATGAGGAATGATCCGTCTCTACCTCGACTGGAATGCGACCGCCCCCCTGCGCCCCGAGGCGAAGGCTGCGATGGTGACGGCGATGGATCTGGTCGGCAATCCGTCCTCGGTTCATGCCGAGGGTCGGGGGGCAAAGGCGCTGGTCGAGCGTTCGCGCGCGCAAGTGGCGGCAGCGGTCGGCTGCAAGCCGGACGAGGTGATCTTCACCTCGGGTGCCACCGAGGCTGCGTCGGTCCTGTCGCGGCTGCCGCCAGGTCATGACGTGCTGGTGGACCCGACCGCGCATGACTGCCTATGGACCCATCTGAGGATGGGCGGAGGGGCCGAGAGCGGCCACACGCTCGCCTGGGGACTGGCCAACAACGAAACCGGGGTGATCACCGAACCTCCAACAGCGCCCGAAGGTGGTTGGCTTTACGGTGGGCGTCGGGCGGGTTGGCTGCTTCTCGACATCGTGCAGGCTGTTGGGAAGATTCCGTTCTCCTTCGCGTGGTCGGGAGCGGATATGGCGATTGTCTCGGCGCACAAGTTTGGTGGGCCAAAGGGTGTTGGCGCGCTGATCCTGCGCGAAGGACTTGATATTGCGGCATTGTTGCAGGGCGGTGGGCAAGAGATGGGTCGCCGGGCAGGGACCGAGAACCTGATCGGCATCGCTGGTTTCGGGGCCGCTGCCGAGGCTGCAGCCCGTGATCTTGCCAACGGGGTCTGGGACGAGGTTGCCGAACTTAGAAATATTCTAGAATCAGAGTTGTCGGCCACCGCAAAAGAAACTATTTCAGTCGGGAATGGTGCGCCGCGCCTGCCGAACACCCTTTGCCTGATCGCGCCCGGCTGGAAGGGCGAGACCCAGGTGATGGCGATGGACCTTGCCGGATTTGCCGTCTCGGCAGGGTCGGCCTGTTCCAGCGGCAAGGTACGACCAAGCCGCGTGCTGACCGCGATGGGGTTTGACGATACCCTTGCGGCGCAGGCGATCCGGGTTTCGATCGGCCCGGGGGTGACGAAAGATGATCTGGGTCGGTTCGCGAAATGCTGGACCGCCGCCTATGCCAAAGCCCGCGCGCGGGCGGCCTGAAAGGATGATGTCGATGAACGTCGTGCTGGACACCACAGACGCCCTGGACGTCCGCGAAGGCGTGGACCGCGAAACGATCGAGACCGTCCAGGCAATGGCGGGCAAGTACAAATACGGCTGGGAAACCGAGATCGAGATGGACTATGCCCCGAAGGGCCTGTCCGAAGAGATCGTCCGGCTGATTTCCCAGAAGAACAACGAGCCCGAATGGCTGCTGGACTGGCGTCTGGCGGCGTATCAGCGCTGGCTGAAAATGGAAGAGCCCCGCTGGGCGATGGTGAGCTATCCGGACATCGACTATCAGGACCAGTATTACTACGCGACGCCGAAAAGCATGGCGGTCAAGCCGAAAAGCCTTGATGAGGTCGACCCCAAGCTTCTCGCGACCTATGCCAAGCTGGGGATTCCGTTGAAGGAACAGATGCTTCTGGCCGGAGTTGAAGGTGAGGTCGAGCCGCGCAAGGTCGCGGTGGATGCGGTCTTTGACAGCGTATCGGTGGGGACGACCTTCAAGGCGGAACTGGCGAAGGCGGGGGTGATCTTCTGTTCGATCTCGGAAGCCGTGCGGGAGCATCCCGAGCTGGTGAAGCAATACCTCGGCTCGGTCGTGCCGCCGACCGACAACTTCTTTGCCACCCTCAACAGCGCGGTCTTCTCGGATGGCTCTTTCGTCTACATCCCCAAGGGAACCCGCTGTCCGATGGAGCTGTCGACCTATTTCCGCATCAATGCCGAAAACACCGGCCAGTTCGAACGTACGTTGATCGTCTGCGACGAGGGCGCCTATGTCAGCTATCTGGAAGGCTGCACTGCGCCCAAGCGCGACACCAACCAACTGCACGCCGCCGTGGTCGAAATCGTGATCCTGAAGGACGCCGAGGTGAAATACTCGACCGTCCAGAACTGGTATCCGGGCGACGAGAACGGGGTTGGCGGCATCTACAACTTTGTGACCAAGCGCGCCGATTGCCGGGGCGACCGGGCCAAGGTGATGTGGACCCAAGTCGAAACCGGCTCGGCGATCACCTGGAAATACCCCTCCTGCATCCTGCGGGGGGACGATTCCCAAGGTGAGTTCTACTCCATCGCCATCGCCAACAACGCGCAGCAGGCCGACACCGGGACCAAGATGATCCACCTCGGCAAGCGCACCAAGTCGCGGATCGTGTCCAAGGGCATCTCGGCGGGTCGCGCGCAGAACACCTACCGGGGGCTCGTGTCGATGCACCCGAAGGCCAAGGACAGCCGCAACTACACCCAGTGCGATAGTCTTCTGATCGGCGACAAATGCGGGGCGCACACGGTGCCTTACATCGAAGTGCGCAACAACTCTTCCCGCGTGGAACATGAGGCTACAACCTCGAAGGTCGACGACGACCAGCTTTTCTATTGCCGCAGCCGCGGGATGGACGAGGAAGAGGCTGTGGCGCTGGTGGTGAACGGCTTCTGCAAGGAGGTCCTGCAGGCCCTGCCGATGGAATTCGCGATGGAGGCGCAGAGTTTGGTCGCGATCAGCCTGGAGGGCAGCGTTGGTTGACTTCATGTTGAAGTACGAGCGTTGGTTTCTATCGGCAGGGCGACTGAAGTCAGCCTTGTTGGGGGTAGCTGTCGGCAGTCTGTTCATGTCGCCTGCATTTCTTGGCTATGGCTTTGCGGGCTTCTTGTCAGGGTTCTTTGTCTACTTCCCGCTACACTTTTGGCTGACCATTTCGATATTCTTGGTCCTGTTCTCGTCGTTCGAGCGTGAGCGTCTTTTGGGCGGCGGCTACTCTGCTCTCGGCGGATTCTTTGCACGCCTCTTCAGCCCCTTTGGCTTGTTTTGTGTTGGCTGGTTCTACGCCTTGCTAGCGTTCGGTGTTCTGTCTGGTGTGGTTGACTGAAGCTTAGTGAAAGGACACAAAAGATGATCATCAGCACCACCCCTAATCTCGAAACCCACAGGATCACCCGCTACCACGGGATCGTCACCGGCGAGGCGATCCTTGGCGCGAACATCTTCCGCGATCTTTTTGCCGCAGTGCGCGATGTCGTCGGCGGCCGGTCGGCGGCCTATGAGCAAGAGCTGGCAAAGGCCCGCAAGACCGCGCTGGCGGAACTGGAAGACGCGGCCCGGGCACTGGGCGCGGGGGCTGTGGTCGGCGTCGATCTCGACTATGAGGTCATCAACAACATGTTGATGGTCACGGCCTCGGGCACTGCCGTCGATATCCAGGTGAGTTGAAAGGGAACTGATGTCCAGCGTTTGGAAAGCGCGACGCCCGGTCGCGATCAGCTTGGAGGGGTCGGCGGGCTAAGGCCCGCCTTTCAATGACCATGGCCAAGGCGCGTGAAGCAGTGAAACCCGAACTCCAGGACCGCCCGGAAACCGTTCTGGTTTCGGCAATGCGCAACGAGGGGCCCTTCATCCTGGAGTGGGTCGCTTACCACCGGGTGATCGGGATCGACCGGATCGTGATCTGCTCCAATGGGTCGACCGATGGGTCGGATGAACTTCTGGCGGCCCTGGCCGATGCCGGGCTGATCACCTTCCTGCGCACCACCCCCGGCCGGGGTGTCGCCCCGCAGCAGGCGGCAGTGCGGGCCTTCGAGGCGGAGGTCGGCTATGGCGACGGCATCTGGTACCTTTGGCTGGACGCGGACGAGTTTCTGAACGTGCATGTCGGAGACCGGACCATCCACGCGCTTATCGAGGCGCTGGGGTCCGCCTCGGCCATCATGCTGAACTGGCGGCTGTTCGGCTCGGATGGCAATGACAGCTTCCCCGGTCGCCATCTTGCGGAGGCCTTCACTGGCGCTTCGAAGCTGGACTTCGTGGCCAATCTTGAGACAAAACCCCTGTTTCAACTGGGGCCAAGGTTCGCTGCCTTCTCGACGAACGCCGTGGGCTTGCCGAAGCTGGCCCCCGAGGCAAAGGTCGCCGCAGCCGATTGCCTTAGCGGCAGCGGCAGGCCCTTGGACGCGCGGAGCCCCCGGACCTTGCCGTGGCTGGAAGGCCAGCCCTTCAAGGGGCGCAACAACCTTGCGTCGCGGCGCGAAGCGGGTTGGGGTCTTGCCCAGATCAACCACTACTCGGTCCGCACAGCCGATCACTTCCGTCTCAAGGCCAGTCGCGGGCGGGGGACGGTCTCGACTGGCCCTCGCCGCCCGAACGTGCGCCACACCCCGGCCTATTTCGACCGCTTCGATCGAAATGAAGCGGAAGATCGCTCGATCCTGGTCTGGGAGTCGGCCGTAACCGCAGAAATCGCCCGTCTAATGGCCATACCGGCGGTCGCGGAGGCGAAGGCCGTGTCCGACCGGTTGGTGGACAAAGCGCTTCAGGACCTTCAAAACGAAGAAACCGATGCGTCGCGGATTTTGGCGGCGCCAGCAATGCAAAGGGTCATTCGCGGAATGGAAGCTGAGATGGAGAAAGAAGCCGAAGCGCCAAGCTTCGAGCTGACCTTTGCCCCGAAAGAGCGTCGGTTTGTGGTCCGGCACTACGAGCAGGCCGAAACGATCCTGGAATACGGCAGCGGAGGTTCTACGGTTCTTGCCGCAAAGCTGGGGCGTAAGGTGATCAGCGTGGAAAGCGACCGCGCCTGGGCGGACAGGTTGTCGACGCATCTGGCCACGATCTCTGATCGGGCCCAGGTGCATTACGCGGATATCGGCGTCACCGGTCTGTGGGGCGTGCCGATGAAGCCGCGAGAGTTCCGCAAGTTCCATGCCTACGCGCTTTCGGTCTGGGACCGCCCGGACTTTCAGGAACCCGACCTGGTGTTGATCGACGGTCGCTTCCGCGCGTCGTGCCTGATTGCGGTGATGCTGCGGGCAAAGCGGCCGACAACGGTTCTTTTCGACGACTATCGGAAACGGGGCTATTACCATGGTGTCGAACAGTTGGCCCAGAAGGAGGAGCTGGTCGGTCGCATGGCCCGCTTCACTGTGACACCGGGACAGATCCCGCCCGAGATGGTGACCCAAGCCATCGGCTGGTTCAGCGATCCGCGCTGAACGGCGCACAGGCTTTGGAAAGAGAAAATGCTTGAAATCAAAAATCTGCACGTCAAACTTCAGGATGAAGACAAAGTCATCCTGCGCGGGGTCAATCTGAAGATCGGGCCGGGCGAGGTGCATGCGATCATGGGCCCCAATGGTTCGGGCAAGTCGACGCTGTCCTACGTGCTAGCCGGCCGGGACGGGTATGAGGTCACCGAAGGTGCGGCCACACTAGACGGGCAAGACCTTCTGGAGCTGGAACCCGAGGCGCGTGCGGCGGCAGGTCTTTTCCTGGCCTTCCAGTACCCGGTCGAAATCCCCGGCGTCGGCAACATGACCTTTTTGCGGACGGCGCTTAATGCGCAGCGCAAAGCGCGCGGCGACGCCGAGGTGAGTGCGGCAGACTTTCTAAAGCTGGTGCGCGAGAAGGCGAAGGCGCTGAAGATCGACGCGGAAATGCTGAAACGCCCCGTCAATGTGGGCTTTTCGGGCGGCGAGAAAAAGCGCAACGAAATCCTGCAGATGGCCATGCTGGAACCCCGGATGTGCATCTTGGACGAAACCGACAGCGGCCTTGACGTTGATGCGATGAAGCTTGTCGCGGACGGGGTGAATGCGCTGCGGGGCGCCGGCCGGTCCTTCCTTGTCATCACCCATTATCAGCGGCTTCTGGACCACATCAAACCCGATGTCGTCCACATCATGGCCGGAGGCCGGATGATCAAGACCGGCGGACCCGAACTGGCGCTTGAGGTCGAGAACAACGGTTATGCCGATCTGCTGGGCGAGGTGGGCTGATGGCGCTTCCGCTGGCAAAGGAAGACGCGCTTTCGGCGCGGCTTCGATCTCTTCCCCAGCCCGAAGGCAGGGGTTGGCTTGGGACCGCCCGCGCCGAAGCCTTGGCGCGTCTGAAGTCCATGGGCCTTCCCGCCCGGCGTGATGAATACTGGCGGTACACCGATCCGGCCGGTCTGAACGCGCCTGATGCGCCTGTGGCCGCCCGGTTCAACTCCGGTGACGAAGCGGCACCCTTCGAAGACATTGATCGGTTGAAGCTCGTCTTTGTCGATGGGGTCTTTGATACGGCGGCTTCTGATGATCTTGCCCTCTCTGGCGTTCGCATCGAAAGGCTGGCGCGGGCAGGCGGACCGGATATCCACTGGGCGCACGGGCTTTATGGTGTCCTGGAGGCGCGCGGTCAAACGCCGGTCGCCCGCCCCTTTGCGGCACTCAATTCCGCTTTCGCAACCGACGGTATCCTGGTCCATGTCACTGGCAATGCGGCAAAGCCAGTTTCCCTGGTTTACATCCATGAATCAGAGACTTCTGACGCGATCCTCCACCATTGCGTGAAGCTGGAACCCGGCACCGAGCTCACAATCTTCGAAGACGGCCCAGCCGCCGCCCGCCTCAACAAGGTGATGGAGGTCGAGGTAGCAGACGATGCCACCTTCCACCACATCCGCATTCAAGGCCGCGATCACGCCCGCCGCGCCGTGACCCATCTTTTCGCCCGCCTTGGCGCGCGGGCCGAGATGCGGTCCTTCACGCTTACCGCTAATGGCCGCCTGACCCGTAACGAGGCGGTGATCGAACTTGCCGGTCCAGAGGCCCGTGCCCATATCGCAGCGGCGGCGGTCGGGGATGGCGATTTCCACCATGATGACACGGTTTTCATTACACACGCGGCTGAGGCTTGCGAAAGCCGGCAAGTGTTCAAGAAAGTGCTGATGAACGGCGCAACCGGCGTGTTCCAGGGCAAGATCCTGGTGAAACCCGGCGCGCAGAAGACCGACGGTTACCAGATCAGCCAATCTCTGCTTTTGGACGAAGACAGCCAGTTCCTGGCCAAGCCCGAGCTGGAAATCTACGCCGATGACGTGAAATGCAGCCACGGGTCGACCTCGGGTGCCATCGACGAGACGGCGCTTTTCTACCTGCAATCGCGGGGCGTGCCGCGCAAGACGGCGCAGGGGCTTTTGGTGTTGGCCTTCCTGGCCGAGGCTATTCTGGAGATCGCGGACGAGGCGATTGCCGAAGACATCAGGGCGCGGCTGGAACGCTGGCTGGCCCGGCATGGGTCGAAAGGTGCTGTATGACGGTTTCGACCGACATGCTGGCTACCTGGCGCGCGCCCCGCGCGGCGCTGCGTCGGCATCTGGCGCGGGGTATGTCGGAACCCTTTGCGTTCACGCTGCTTTTGGTTTTCCTGATCCTGACCATGATTGGCCAATGGCCTCCGGCTGCGCGCGAGGCGCATTTCGCGGGTGAAGCCTCGGCCGCTCCGCGCATGTTGGCGCGCGCGCTGGCGGTTCTGGCGACAATCCCGCTTTGGTACGGGCTAGCCGCGCTAAGCCGGGTCGTGGCACGCGCCTTGGGCGGGCAGGGCAGTTGGTATGCCGCGCGGATTGCGCTTTTCTGGGCGCTGGCGACGATCAGCCCGCTGATGCTCTTGCAAGGCATGGTTGCGGGCATGATCGGTCCCGGCCCGGCGCTGTCGCTGGTGACTGCAGTTGCCGGGGGCGCCTTTCTTTGGCTCTGGCTGACGATGTTGCATGAGGCGGAGCGGGAATGAACCTGACCGACCGGATCATTGCGCTTGCGCAACTGACCTTGCAGGATCCCCGCCGCGCCACCCGTGTCCTTCTGGCCGAGGATGTGCCGATGCCGGCGCGCACCGGCGGGCTTCTTCTGGTCGCGGTTGCCTCGGCCTTCCTTGCCAGCATTCATTCCGGGTTGCAGACCGAGGCCCTTGACCCGGTCAGTGCCTTCATGCTGTCGAGCCCGATCCGGGCGGCGGTGATCCAGTGGCTTTTCCTCGCGCTGTCAGTCGTCCTTATTCATAACGTCGGCCATGCCTTTGGCGGAAAAGGCAGCTTTCCCGATGCGCTCCTGGTTGTCGTCTGGCTGCAGCTGCTGATGTTGGCGCTGCAATTGGTGCAGTTCGTCGCCTTTCTTCTGTCACCAGCTCTTGCGGGGATGATCGGCCTGGCGGGCCTGGTCCTGTTTTTCTGGCTGATGTCCAGCTTCATCGCCGAACTGCACGGCTTCGCCTCACGTGGTGCGGTCTTTGTGGGCATCATCGGGGTGACCATCGCGGCTGGGCTGGTACTCGGTGTTATCCTGATCGCGATTGTCGGGCCGGAGGCCTTCTTGCGGAATGTATGACCTCACGAAAATCCGTGCCGATTTCCCGATCCTGTCGCGGCAGGTGAACGGCAAACCCTTGGTCTACCTTGATAATGGCGCGTCGGCGCAAAAGCCACAGGTGGTGATCGACGCCGTCAACCGCGCCTATTCTCAGGAATACGCCAACGTCCATCGCGGCCTGCATTACCTGTCGAACCTCGCGACCGAGAAATACGAGGCCACCCGCAGCACCATCGCCCGGTTCCTGAACGCCGCATCGGAAGAAGAGATCGTCTTCACCACCGGCACGACCGAGGCGATCAACCTTGTTTCCTACGCCTGGGCAGCACCTCGCCTGCAGCCAGGGGACGAGATCGTGCTTTCGGTGATGGAGCATCACGCCAACATCGTCCCCTGGCACTTTCTGCGCGAACGTCGGGGTGTGGTGCTTAAATGGGTGGAGATCGACGCAAACGGTGACCTCGACCCGCAAGCCGTGATTGACGCCATCACGCACCGGACGAAGCTGATCGCGGTCACCCATATGTCGAACGTTCTCGGCACTGTGGTCGATGTCGCCGCGATCTGCCAGGGTGCCCGCGAAAAGGGCGTCGCGGTGCTGGTCGACGGCAGTCAGGCCGCGGTTCACCAGCCCGTCGATGTCCAGGCCCTGGGCTGCGATTTCTATGCCATTACCGGCCACAAGCTTTACGGCCCCTCCGGCTCGGGCGGGATCTATATCAAGGCCGAGCGGCAGGCCGAAATGCGCCCCTTCCTTGGCGGCGGCGACATGATCCGCGAGGTCACCCGCGACGCTGTCACCTGGAACGACCCGCCGATGAAGTTCGAGGCCGGAACCCCCGGCATCGTCCAGCAGATCGGCCTTGGGGTGGCGCTGCAGTATTTGATGGACCTTGGGATGCAGAACATTGCCACGCACGAACGCACGATCCGCGACTACGGGCGTGAACGGCTTTCCAATCTCAACTGGCTGCATGTACAGGGTAATTCGGCAGGCAAGGGCGCGATTTTCTCTTTCACGCTGGATGGTGCCGCCCATGCCCATGACATTTCAACCATCCTCGACAAGCGCGGTATCGCCGTGCGCGCGGGCACCCATTGCGCGATGCCGCTGATGCAGTACCTTGGGCTTACTGCGTCGTGCCGGGCCTCGTTCGGGCTTTACAACACGGTTGACGAAGTCGACGCCCTTGTCTCCGCCCTCGAACTCGCGCATGAGCTTTTCGCCTGACGCAATCCGCCATTGAAACACCTGGCCCCTTCCGCTAAGGAGTCGCGCAGGCACCCGTAGCTCAGCTGGATAGAGCGCTGCCCTCCGAAGGCAGAGGTCACACGTTCGAATCGTGTCGGGTGCGCCATGAAATCAATGGCTTCAATTTTTGTGCAGTACCCCGGAATCCGGCGCTCACGCCGGGCTGGCCAGGTTTGGCCGCACCCCGACGGGCCATCAGTGCGCCCCACTAGGTCACCATTTCGCCGTGCGGCTGCGTCCACACCGTGCAGGGCGCAGAACCGGGCACCTGGGCTTTGAAGGTGCCATGACGCGCGCAGCTGGCGGAGGTTTTGCCCTATATCGGTCGGCTAGGTAGGGGGCGTTGCGGTCACCGGTCAGTCCCCCTCGACAAACACCTCCGCCCGCTTTCGGCTGACGGCGGGCAACAGCATCAGTGCCAGCACCACGACGGTCAGGCCAAGAAGGACGGCACTGATCGGGCGGGTGAGAAAGGTGGTGGGATCGCCCCGGCCAAGGATCATGGCGCGGCGGAGATTTTCCTCCAGCAGGGGTCCCAAGACAAAACCAAGGAGAAGGGGCGCTGGTTCGCACCGCAATTTCAAGAGGATGTAGCCCAGGAGGCCAAAACCGGCGACGGCATACAGATCGTAGACGTTGGAGTTGACCGAGTAGACGCCGATTGAGCAGAAGGCCATGATCACGGGGAAAAGGACATGGTAAGGCACCTTGAGGAGCTTCACCCAGAGTCCGATCAGCGGCAGGTTCAGGACAACCAGCATCAGATTGCCGATCCACATCGACGCGATGATGCCCCAGAACAGCGCAGGCTGGTCGGTGGCGACATTGGGGCCGGGAACGATGCCTTGGATGATCATCGCGCCAACCATGAGTGCCATAACCGGGTTGGCCGGAATGCCGAGTGTCAGTAGCGGGATGAAGCTGGTCTGGGCGGCGGCGTTGTTGGCAGATTCGGGGCCGGCGACACCGGCGATGGCGCCCTTGCCGAACTCCTCTGGCGTCGCGGAGAGGCGCTTTTCTGCGGTGTAGGAGGCGAAGGAGGCAAGAACCGCGCCGCCGCCCGGCAAGACGCCAAGGGCCGAGCCGAGGGCAGTGCCGCGCAGCATGGGTGCGACCATCGCCTTGAGGTCAGCGCGCGAGGGCCAGAGCGCGCCGAGTTTGGTCCCGAGGACCGATCGATCCTGTTCCGCCTCCAGATTGCGCAGGATCTCGGCGATGCCGAAGATGCCGACGGCAAGGGCGACGAAATTCAACCCCTCGGCATAGGCGGGGATTCCGAATGTGAATCGGGGCGCGCCGGTGTAGATGTCGGTGCCGACAAGGCCGAGGAGAAGGCCGAGGACGATCATCGCCAGGGCCTTAAGGACGGAGCCATGGGCGAGGGCAATGGCCGAGACGAGTCCGAGGAGCATGAGGCTGAAATATTCTGCCGCGCCGAATTTGAGGGCGATGGCGGTGAGGGGGGGTGCGAAGACGGCAACGAGAAGGGTGGCGACGGTACCGGCGAAGAACGAGCCAAGGGCGGCGATGGCAAGAGCGGTGCCCGCTTTGCCCCGCCGGGCCATCTGGTAGCCGTCGATGGCCGTGACGGCTGACGACGATTCGCCGGGCATGTTGATCAGGATCGCGGTGGTCGAGCCGCCATACTGCGCGCCATAGTAGATGCCCGCCAGCATGATCAGCGACGAGACGGGTTCAAGCTGGAAAGTGATCGGCAAGAGCATGGCGATCGTGGCGGTCGCCCCGATGCCGGGCAGGACGCCGATCAGGGTACCAAGGATGACACCGAGCAGGCAGAAGAACAGGTTTTCCGGGCTTGCGGCGGTGGCAAAGCCGAGACCAAGGTTGGAGAGAAGATCCATCAGGAGGTCCTAGACCGGCAGCCAGGGGCCAAAGCGGCGAAAGGGCAAACCGAGGCCGAAGCTGAACACGAGGGTGGAGAAGATTGTCACGGCGACGGCAACCGCAAGGCTGTGGAGCGGGCGCATCCGCAGCGCGGCTTGCGTGGCGATCAGGGTGGTCAGAAAGATCGACGGCACAAAACCCAAGCCCCGCACGGTCAGCCCGAAGAAGACCGGGGCTGTAAGGATGAAGATCATGCCACGACGGGCAAAGGCGCCGATCTCTTCGCCAACGGCGCCGACTGCCTTGATCGAAATTGCAGACCCCAAGGCGATCAGCACGAGGGCGAGGGCCATCGGGAAGTAGCCCGGCCCTAAGCGCAGGGGTGTGCCCATCTCCAAGCCGAGGGACTGAATGCCAAACCCGGCGCCAAAGCCGATGAACAGAAGTCCGGCGGAGAGGTCCGCCTTGTTGATGGTGGTCATTGTCGCCTCGGGAAATGGAGAACAGGCCCCGGCGGTGCGTGCCGGGGCCGGAATGGATCAGTCGGCGAAGACGCCTGCCGCTTCGATCACCGGTTTCCAGCGGGCAATTTCGCTTTCCAGCTTTGCCTTCAGCGCCGCCGGCGTTGCATCTGCCGCAGGCGAGGGGGCGGTGCCGAGTTCGGCAAGCTTGGTGGCGATCTCAGGGTCGGCAAGCGCCACCTGAAGTGCTGCGGCGAGACGGTCGTTCACCTCGGCCGGGGTGCCTTTGGGCGTGTAGATCCCGTGCCAGACCGACACCTCGACACCGGGGATGCCGGCTTCGGCGACGGTGGGCAGATCGGGCAGGATGTCCAGGCGCGCGGGCGAGGTGACGGCATAGGCCTTGATCGTGCCGCCCTTGATCTGTTCGGTGGTATTGGTCGTCTGATCGCACATGATGTCGATCTGCCCGCCCAAAAGCTCGGTCATCGCGGGGCCAGTCCCCTTGTAAGGTACGGTGACGATGGGCGCATCGACGGCCTGCATGAAAAGCATGCCGCACAGATGCGACGATGATCCGATGCCCGCATTGGCCATGGTGATGGTGTCGGCGTTTTCCTTGACATAGGCGATAAGTGAGGCCGCGTCCGCTGGCTCAAAGTCACCCCGGGCGACCAGGGTCATCGGCACCTCGGTCACGAGGCCGACATATTCGAACGCCTCCAAGGGCTTGTAGGCCAGATTGCGGTAAAGCGTTGCCGATGATGCCATGCCGATATGGTGCAGAAGAAGGGTATAGCCATCCGCCTCGGCGCCAGCCACCTGGCCTGCGCCCAAGGTGCCACCGGCACCGCCGACGTTTTCAACGATGATCTGCTGGCCAAGGTCGGCCGACATCTTCTCGGCGATCAGACGGCCGACGGTGTCGGTCGGACCACCGGCCGAGAACGGCACCACCATGGTGATGGACCGGTCAGGGTAGGTCTGCGCGACAGATGCGGTGGCGGCAAATGCAACTGCGGCAGCAAGCGCTGCAAATCGGAAAGTCGGGGCCATTTTGTTCCTCCCAAGGACATGGCGGTAGGGGGCCGCGCCACCCCTCCTCGGGCGCTGCGGTGGCGTTCAGGGAGGCGGCAAGCCCCCCGAACATGCAAGCGAGACATGGCACCGGAACGCCGGAAACCCGAACCGTTTGGCGGTGGACGGGTGGAAAGGGACCCATCGCGGATCAGATGGTGGGTGGAAATCCACCCATACGGACCTGATCAGTCGTCGGAGGCCTCGCCATCGACGATCAGACGGCGGTCCAGACCGTGCTTCTGCATCTTTTCATAAAGCGTCTTGCGTGACACGCCGAGGGATTCGTAGACCCGACGCAAGTGCCCGCCATGCGCGGCAATGGCCCCGGCGATCACCGAGCGTTCGAACCCCGCCACCCGGTCGGCCAGCCGCGCGGCATCCGGCCCGGTGGTCCCGGGCAGCCAGTCCAGCCCGAGGACAAAACGTTCAGCCGCATTGCGAAGCTCTCGGACATTGCCGGGCCAGTCGCGCGCGGCGAGATCGGCCAGCAGTTCCGGCGCCGGGGTGCGGTCCGGGACGGAATTCCGCGCCGCGGCCTCGCGCACAAGCTGAAGGAAGAGAAGGGGGATGTCCTCGCGTCGTTCCGAAAGCGGCGGCACGCGCAGAAGCGCCACGTTCAGTCGCCAGTAGAGGTCTTCGCGAAAGCGCCCATGCGCCACTTCGGCGGCAAGGTCGGTTTTCGAGGTGGCGATGAAGCGCACGTCAAGTGGGACGGGATCGTTGGAGCCTAGCCGGGTGATCATCCGGTCCTGCAGGACGCGGAGAAGCTTGACTTGCAGGTGTGGTGGCATCTGGCCGACCTCGTCCAGAAGCACGGTGCCGCCGCGCGCATGTTCGAACCGCCCGAAGCGCGCGCGCATCGCACCGGGGAAGGCACCCGCTTCGTGCCCGAAAAGCTCACTTTCGATCAGGGCGGCGGGCAGGGCGGCACAGTTGACTGCGACGAAGGGCTTTGCGCTGCGGGGCGACAGATCATGGATGGCATGGGCGACGACTTCCTTGCCCACCCCGGTGGGGCCGATGATCAGGGCATCCGCCTCGGACGCGCCGATGGCACGCAGGCGAAAGCGCAGGTCGATCATGATCGCAGAGCGGCCCGGCAGGCGCGCCTCCATATCATCACGCTGACCGGCTGCTGCGCGCAGACGGCGGTTTTCGAGCACCAGCGACCGGTGGTCCATGGCGCGGCGCAGGATGGCGATCAGACTTTGCGTCACAAAAGGCTTTTCGATGAAATCATAAGCCCCGCGCCGCATCGCCTCGACCGCCAGCTGCACGTCGGCGTGGCCGGTGATCAGGATCACGGGCAGGTCGGGATCCATGTCGCGCAGGCGCTGCAGCAGGGTCATGCCGTCGATGCCGGGCATCCGGATATCGCTGACGACGACACCGTTCAGCCCGGGACCGGCATGATGCAGCGCGTCTTCGGCAGAACTGAAGCCGGTGACGGAAAGTCCCGCAAGATCGAGTGCCTGTTCAGTCGATGCCCGCATCTGGGCGTCATCGTCGACAAGAAGAACACGGGTCACGGTCACTCAGCTGCCTCCGTCCGCGACTGGGCGGCTTGCAGGTCCAGAGTGAAGATCGCGCCATTCTCGGGGTGGCTTGAAACTTTAAGATCACCGCCAAAGTTTTTGATTATATTATAAGATATCGACAGGCCAAGACCAAGTCCGGACCCGACACGCTTGGTGGTGAAGAAAGGGTCGAAGATGCGGTCTGCGATGGCCGCGGGCACACCCGGACCGGTATCGCGGATACGAAGCTGGACGCGGCCGGGCGTCGTCGCGGACGTGATCTCGATCCGGCGGTCAGTGCTGTCTTCCATCGCGTCGGCTGCGTTCGACAAAAGGTTCGCCAGCACTTGCTGCAACCTGACCGGCCCACCAAGGACGGCGGGAAGATGGTCACCAATGGTCACCGTCACGACGACGCCCGCCAAACGCGGGGCGACGAGTGCCAGCGCTTCGTCAATCGCTGCTGCCAGATCGATGGCCTGCAAGGGGGCGTCAGGCTTGCGCGCCACATGGCGCAGATGGCGGGCGATCGCGGCCATGCGGTCGATCAGCGACAGGATCTGGACGACGTTTTCCTTTGCGCGGAGGCTGTCGCCGCGGTCGATCAGGACGGTGGCGCTATCGGCATAGTTTCGGGCCGCTGCGAGGGGTTGGTTGATCTCGTGGCTAAGGGCCGCCGACATCTGGCCAAGTGCCGCCAGCTTGCCTGCCTGGACAAGATCGCTCTGGGTGCGGCGCAGTTCCGCTTCGGTGGTGCGGCGTTCCTCAACCTCGGTCTTGATCAGGTCATTGGCGCGGGCAAGGTCGGCGGTTCGTGCGGCGACACGCTCTTCAAGCTCGGTCTTGGCGCGATCCTGAAGCGCAATTCGCTCAGCCAACTGCGCACGCCGCTGAAAGAAGAGGAAAGTGAGAGCGAAAACCCCGCCAAGGAACATCAAACCGGCAATGGTGACAAAGCGGGCCTGCGCGTAAAGTGGGGTGGTCGGAAGCAGCACCCGGACCGTCCAGTCGGCGCGGGGCATCAATCGACTTGCAACGACGTATTCACGCAACCGCCTGTCACCCGACGGCAGTGCGATCAAGGTTTGGGCGCGACCCTCCGTCAACTGATGGGGAAGGTCGGTCGGCGCGACGTCGGCATAGCGGCGGGAGGCACTGCTTCGGGCCAGCCGGTCCGGGGTCATTGGCAGGAGGGCCTTATAGAGCCATGCTGGATCTGTGGCGAGGAAGACGATCCCCTCGGGGTCGGTCACCATGATCTGCGCCTCTTGCGCCCGCCATTCAGCCTCGATGACGTCAAGTCCGATCTTGACCGCGATGACGCCCACGACCGTCGATTCAGCATTCCGGACGGGGGCTGCAAAGTAGTAGCCTCGAACACCAGAGGTGGTGCCGATGGCGTAGAAATGGCCCTGACCGCCTCGCCGGGCCATGATGAAATAGGGCCGATAGCTGAAGTTCTGTCCCACAAAGCTGTCCGGCCTATCATGGTTAGACGCGGCAATGGTCGTGCCGTCCGGTGTCATCACGTAGATGGCGGAGGCATCGATCTGGGCGTTCTTTCGGGTGAGCCACAGGTTCATTTCGTGCCGAGCGTCGGTATTCGAGGGGTCGGCCAGAAGCGCCCGCAGGTCATCATTGTCGGCAAGGATGTCGGGCACGGAGTCGTAGCGACGGAGATGGCCGTCCAGGGCATGCAGCGTCAGCGTCAGCGCCGCCTCGGCCTGCGTACGACCCTCGGCCAGATAGTAGACCGTCGTCGCCCGCGTCAACGTCAACGCCAGCAGGACCGTGACGACGAGGCCGGTCGCGATCAGGAAGGTCTGAGGCCGTCGAGTGGGGGGCATGCCGGTCGAAACCTTGCGTCGGGCGGACTGCAGCGCGTTGCTGCAGGGGTGAAGGTCTGTCTATCGCCAGATGGGGCTTTGGACAAATCCGTTTATGAGCCGGTTGGAGTGCGGACGATCGTGATCCGGTCATCGTCGTAGGGGAACCTAGGCAGTGAGCAGGGTCCCGAGTGAACACTGGTCGGTCTGCAGGGATTTCACGCGGTTGTGACCCTTGTTACTTGCAAATGCTTCTCATTTACATTCTACTCAATCGCGACACATGAGGTATCCCATGCAGCTTTCCCGTCGGTTTGTTCTTCTTTCCAGCCTCCTTCTGGCAGCACTCCCGGTCGAAGCTGACGAGCGGCTGAAGGTCGTCACCACCTTTACGGTCATCGCCGACATGGCACGCAACGTCGCGGGAGAGGGGGCGGACATTGTCTCGGTGACGAAGCCCGGGGCCGAGATCCACGGCTATGAACCGACACCGCAAGACATCGTCGGTGCGGCGGATGCTGATCTCATCCTCTGGAACGGCCTTGGGCTTGAGCGTTGGTTTGAGCAGTTCCTCGGCAATCTTGGCGAGGTGCCATCGGCCACCCTGACCGACGGGATCGAACCGATGTCGATCTCGGGCGGCGACTATGACGGCAAGCCCAACCCCCATGCCTGGATGAGCCTTGATAACGCGCTGATCTACGTGGACAATATCGCCAAGGCGCTTTCCGCCGCTGATCCGGCCAATGCCGCCACCTATGCGGCCAATGCGGAAGACTACAAGGCGAAACTGCAAGCCGAGATCGGCCCCCTTAAGGACCAGATCGCAGCACTTCCCGAAGATCGCCGCTGGCTTGCAACCTGCGAAGGGGCGTTCAGCTACCTTGCCCGCGACTTCGGGCTGCAAGAGCTTTACCTTTGGCCGATCAACGCCGATCAGCAGGGCACTCCGCGGCAGGTTCAGGCAGTGATCGACGGGGTGCGCGAGCACAAGATCCCCGCCGTGTTTTGCGAAAGCACCGTGTCCTCGGCCCCAGCCAAGCAGGTCGCGCGAGAGACAGGCGCGAATTTTGGCGGTGTCCTTTACGTCGACAGCCTTTCGGCCGGCGATGGTCCGGTGCCGACTTATCTTGACCTTCTGAAGGTCACGACAGAAACCATCGCCAGGGGGCTGACCCCCCAGGACTAAGGCGGCGAACCGAGGGCAGAATGCGCGATACCGCTGAACCGCATGGGCACGAACAGCAAGGCGAAGGCATCTTCGCCGAAGGCGTTACGGTCACCTATCGCAACGGCCTGACCGCGCTGACGGATGCCAGCTTTTCGGTCCCCAAGGGCACGATCACCGGGCTTGTCGGTGTGAACGGGGCCGGAAAGTCCACACTTTTCAAGGCGATAATGGGCTTTGTTCCCATCGCTCGCGGTCGTATCCGCCTTCTTGGGCTGCCGGTGAAAGAAGCGCTTAGGCAGAACCTTGTCGCCTATGTCCCCCAGGCCGAGGAGGTCGACTGGTCCTTTCCGGTGCTCGTCGAGGACGTGGTGATGATGGGCCGCTACGGCCGCATGGGCTTTCTGCGCCGCCCAAGTGCGACGGACCGCGCCAAGGTGGATGAGGCGCTGGACCGCGTCGGGCTGTCCGACCTTCGCCACCGGCAGATCGGCGAGTTGTCCGGCGGCCAAAAGAAGCGCGTCTTCCTGGCGCGGGCGCTGGCACAGGAAGGCCGGATCATCCTTCTGGACGAGCCCTTCACCGGGGTTGACGTTAAGACCGAAGAGCAGATCATCACCCTTCTGCGCGCCCTTCGCACCGAGGGGCATGTCATGCTGGTTTCGACCCACAACCTTGGCTCGGTCCCCGAATTCTGCGACCGCACCGTCCTTGTCAAAGGCACCGTCCTTGCCTACGGGCCGACGGAAACGATCTTTACCCGTGAGAATCTGGAACGCGCCTTTGGCGGCGTCCTGCGCCATTTCACGCTGGGCGGCACGGACCTGCACGAAGACGACGATTCACGTGAGATCCGCATCATCACCGACGACGAGCGCCCCTTTGTGCAATACGGGCGGAAGGGGGACAAGTGATGTGGGAGCCCTTCGCCTACAGCTACATGACCAACGCCATGTGGGTGGCAGGCCTCGTTGGCGGCGTTTGCGGGTTCCTCTCGGCCTATCTCATGCTGAAAGGCTGGTCGCTGATCGGCGACGCGCTTTCGCATTCCGTAGTGCCGGGGGTAGCGGGGGCCTATATCCTTGGCCTGCCTTTCGCTTTGGGCGCTTTTTTGTCGGGCGGGCTCGCGGCGGCAGCGATGCTGTTCCTGTCGAGCCGTACCGGCCTGAAGACCGACACCGTCATCGGTCTGATCTTCACCAGCTTCTTCGGTCTTGGGCTCTTTCTGATCTCGATCTACCCCACCTCGGTGTCGATCCAGACCATCACCATGGGTAATATCCTGGCGATCTCGCCTGGTGACACGATCCAGCTTCTTTTGATCGGAGGCATCTCGGCAGCGATCCTTCTGGTCCTCTGGAAGGACCTGATGGTCACGTTCTTCGACGAGGCGCATGCCCGCACCATCGGCCTTCGTCCTGATCTTCTGAAGGCGATCTTCTTCACCCTTCTGTCGGCGTCGACCGTAGCCGCCATGCAAACCGTGGGCGCTTTCCTTGTCGTCGCCATGGTCGTGACGCCCGGAGCCACCGCCTACCTGCTGACCGACCGCTTCCCGCGCCTTTTGACCCTGGCGGCGAGTATCGGCGCGGCAACCGGCTTTTTCGGCGCCTATCTGAGCTACTTTCTTGACGGGGCCACCGGTGGAGTCATCGTCCTGCTGCAATCAGCACTCTTCACGCTCGCCTTCCTCTTTGCCCCGAAACACGGCCTTCTGGCTGCCAAGGCCCGGGCGAGGCGGGCATGATTGACGTGCTCCTCCAACCTTTCCAGTTCTCGTTCATGCAGAACGCGTTCCTGATCGCGCTGATCGTTGCCCCGCCCTGCGCGCTTCTGTCCTGCTTTCTGGTGCTGAAAGGCTGGGCGCTGATGGGCGACGCCGTCAGCCACGCCGTCCTTCCCGGCATAGTGCTTGCCTACATGGCAGGCCTGCCGCTTCTGCTGGGAGCTTTTGTGGCGGGGCTCGGCAGTTCGCTTCTGACCGGCTATCTTGCCGACAACAGCCGCATCAAGCGCGACACGGTGATGGGCGTGGTCTTCTCGGCCATGTTTGCCCTTGGCATCGTCCTGCACACCGCCTTCCCGACTGATGTGCATCTTGACCATATCCTCTTTGGCAACATGCTGGGGGTCGGGCAGGGCGACCTGATCACTGCCGCCGCCATTGCTATCCCTGTCACCCTGATCCTGGCGCTGAAATGGCGCGATCTGATGCTTCACGCGTTCGATCCTGCGCAGGCCCAGGTCTCGGGGCTTCAAACGCAAGTCCTGCATTACGGTCTTCTCGCCATTCTTGCCCTGACCATCGTGGCGACCCTGTCGTCGGTCGGTCTCATCCTCGCCATCGGCCTTCTGATCGCCCCCGGTGCAATCGCCTTCCTTGTCACCCGCCGCTTCGGCGCGATGCTTATCGCGGCGACCGCAGTGTGTCTGACGGCTATGGTCGTCGGCATCTGGGCCAGCTTTCACTTCGACTCGGCCCCCGCACCGACTGTGATCCTGATCCTGACCGGCATGTTCCTTGTGGCTTTCGTGCGCCGGGTGCTGCAGACCCGGACCGCCTGATCCGGCTTTACGACGGCCGCCCAAGCCCTTACCCATGGGAGGGCAACCAACGGGCCGCTCTATGACCGAAACGCCTTCCCCCCTGACGCGCGCGGTTGACCAGGCCCTTGCCCGGCTTCAGGCCGAACCGCCGACGCCCCGGCGGCTGGAGCTGCAGCTGCGACAGTTGGCAAAGTGGCGCTCGGTGGTGCTGGCCAACACGCTTGTGGCCCGAACCGGCAACACCATTCCCGCCGGGCCGTTTCGGGGGATGAGCTACAGCGTTGAAGCCTCGGAAGGTGGCCGTGCGCCCCGACTTCTCGGGGCCTACGAGGCCAGCCTGCATGCCGTCATAGAAACGGTCATCGCCCGCGCCTATCCCCAGATCATCGATATCGGCTGTGCCGAAGGATTCTACGCCGTGGGTCTGGCCCGCCGGATGCCAGCGTCGATTGTTTTCGCCCGCGACACCGACCCACGCGCCCGGGACCTATGCCGGACTCTGGCCGAGGCCAACGGCGTCGAGGACCGCCTGAAGATCGGTGCCGAGGTCACCCATGCCGAATTCGCGCTGTGTGAGGTCGCCCGCACCTTCATCATCTGCGATATCGAAGGGGCGGAAGGCGCACTTCTCGATCCCATACAGGCCCCGGGTCTTGCGCAGGCGGACATCCTGGTCGAGGTCCACGAAGGCATGCACCCCGGCCTTCTGTCCGCCCTGACCGAGCGCTTCGCTCCAACCCATCGAGTGACCCGGATCGACCGCGCACTTCGCCCCGATCTCTTGCCTGCCTGGTCCGAGAGCCTGTCGGATCTCGACCGCCTGCTTCTTGTGTGGGAATGGCGGGTCTCGCCCACCCCGTGGCTTTGGATGGAATGCCGCTGATGCCCACCACAAATGCTGCAATCTGGTTTACCGCCGACGGTTTTGACCCACGAACCAAGGGCATCAATGGCCGCAGGGTTGCCGGAGAAAGCTTTCTGCGTGGTTTCTTCGCGCATGCCGATGTGCCCGAATTCGTCTCGCTTGCCCATTCGCAGGGCGACCACACTGCCTTTGCTGAAATGGCCAAGGCAAATGGGGTGGCGAAACCGGTGCGTGCCGTCCGGCTTGATGCGCCCGCCGCGATGGCCCCGGTCGAGGTCGTCTACTATCCAGCGCCGATCAACCCCGTCGAATGCTGGCGTCGCGTGCCCCACGGAGATGCAGCCTGGGCAATTTGCGGGATCACGCATACCACCGCGACCAAGGCCGTGATGCAGTCGCTCTTCGACCTGCGCTCGGCGCCACAAATGCCCTGGGACGCGGTGATCTGCACCTCTGCATCAGTCCAGACCTCGCTTCGACGCCTGATGGAACTGGCCGAAGACCATCTTTCGCAACGCTTCCCCGGCGGGCGTCTGCCTGCGCGCCCGCTTCTGCCGGTGATCCCACTGGGGGTCAGCTGCGATCGTTTCGCGCCCGATCCGGGCCTGGGTCAGGCGCTGCGCACCCGGCTGGGCATCGCACCCGAGGATATGGTCGCGGTGACCATCGCACGCCTGACACCGGACGAGAAATTCGATCCGCTGCCGCTCTTTCTTGCGATGGAACTCGCCGCTGCCGAGGTTGGCGCATTTGGCGGCGGAAAGCTGCATCTCGTCTTTTGTGGCCAGTTCCGCGAGGAGGCCTGGAAAGACACCTTCGCCAAAGCCGCAGCGCAACTGATGCCGTCCTGCGGCTACCATTTCCTGGACGGAGGCGATGCGGACGAACGGAAAGCGACGCTTTCGGGGGGCGATGTCTTTGTCTTTCCGATCGACAATGTGCAGGAAACCTTCGGCCTTGCCCCGATCGAGGCGATGGCAGCCGGTTTGCCCGTCATCGTGTCCGACTGGGACGGGCTGAAGGACACCGTCAACCAGGAGGTTGGCTTTCGCATCCCGACCGAAATGCCCCGCGCCGGGCTTACATCGTACATCAGCCACCGTCACCTCGGTGGGACCGACACCTACCTGCAATATGTAAGCCAGCTGTCGTCGATGACGACCTTGGACGTCGGCACCATGGTCAAAGCCCTGGTGACGCTGGCGACCGATCCGGAACTTCGTGCCCGGATGGGGGCGATGGCACGGGCGCGAGCCCGGTCATTGTATGATTGGCAGGTGATCGTTCCGCAGATGCAGGCACTTTGGGGCGAACAGGCGGCGATGCTTGCCCATGCCCGCCGGAAGGGCGGTCCCGCTCTGGCCCCACGCGACAGCGCGCATATTCCCGTCAGCCCCGCGTCCGAGGAAATGTTCGCGGCCTATCCGACCACCCGTGCGACCAGCGACCGCCGTCTTTTCGCCGTGGACCGAGGCAACGGTCCCGGTCCCCGCGACATGCTGGCCCTGCGCAACTACGCCCTTCTTCGCCGTCTCATTGAAGACCCCGCACGGGTCGAGACCATCCTCGCCGCCTATGTTGCGACCGGCCCCGCCGGCGCGACCGAGGCGGATATCGCCGCCGCCACCCGCTTTGCGCCGTTGGTCGTTGCCCGGGTTTCGCTTTGGCTGCTCAAGTATCATTTCCTGGCGAGGACCCCATGACCCGCTCTATTCTTATCACCGGCGCTGGTGCCGGGATCGGTCGCGCCACTGCCCGCAGCTTTCTTGGTGCGGGGTGGGACGTCACCCTGCTTGGCCGTCGCTTGGAACCGCTTCAGGAAACCGCAGCGGGCCAAAGCGCGCGGATCATCCTGTGCGATGTGGGCGAGCCTGCCGAGGTCGAAGCCGCCTTCGCCCAGCTTTCCCGCCTTGACGTGCTTTTCAACAACGCCGGCGTGTCGGCACCCGCAGCGCCGATTGACGAGATTCCCGTTGAGCAATGGCTGCAGGTCAGCCGCACCAACATCACCGGCATGTTTCTTTGCGCCCGCGCCGCTTTCGGCCTGATGCGCCGTCAAACCCCGATGGGGGGCCGGATCATCAACAACGGCTCGATCTCGGCCCATGCGCCGCGCCCCGGGTCCACGCCCTACACCATGTCGAAACATGCCGTGACCGGTCTGACCCGCTCCCTTGGGCTTGATGGGCGCGCCTTTGACATCGCCTGTGCGCAGATCGACATCGGCAATGCGCTGACCGACATGGCCGCCCGTTTCACCAAAGGCGTTCCCCAGGCTGATGGCACTGTCCGGTCCGAACCGGTGATGGATGTGGATCACGTCGCGCGCATGGTCCTGCATATGGCGACCCTGCCGCTGGACGTGAACACCCCGTTCGTGACGATCATGGCGCGCGACATGCCTTACATCGGGCGAGGCTAAGTCTTATGGGGCGAAAAGCGCTGGCATGATCTGAACCAGCATCAGCACCTTCGGGTCCTGGATGGTGTAGAAGATCGTCTTGCCCTCGCGTCGGGTGCTGACCATCCCCTCTAGCCGCAGCCGGGCAAGCTGCTGGCTTACGGCCGCCTGCCGCTGGCCGAGCAGTGCCTCAAGCTCGGTCACCGACTTCTCGCCCCCTGCCAGATGGCAAAGAATCATCAGCCGCCCTTCGTGGCCAAGTGCCTTCAGGAATCCTGAGGCCGCTTGAACATGGTTGGCCATCGAGTCCGCGATCTCGCCGTCGGCACTGGTGGGCGCGACCAACCCGATCATCGGTGACTTGGGATTGAAACGATCCAGCAACATCACGGAACTCCACACAACTGCGGATTGCACAATCATAGCTACGGATTGCAACGTGATAGCATCTCTTGCCCTTGCAAACGACGACCACTTGCCGCCGATCCGCTGGCCGGGCAAGCTTCCGCCGACAATCTAAGCTGCGCCTTGGGATCGCTGTCGCAACACTGTCACCAAATCCCCGATGAATGCAGCGACAGGTGCAGGCAAATCGCCGGCGCCCCAAGCCAAAGGAACCGGACCGCATGACCCGCCCCCTTGCCTTCACTGCCCCCGGCCGTTTCTGGCGCGGCAATCTTCACACCCATTCGACCCGCTCTGACGGCGTTTTGAAGCCGGAAGAGGTCTGTCGCCGCTACCGGGACGAGGGCTATGATTTCCTTGCCCTGACTGACCATTTCGTCGGCTCTTACGGCTATCCGATCGTCGACACCGTCCCCTACCGGACAAACAGCTTTACGACCATCCTCGGGGCCGAGGTCCATTCCGGCGCCATGGCGAATGGCGAGCTTTGGCATATCCTTGCCGTGGGACTGCCTGCCGATTTCGCGCCCTCGGACAGCCCGGATTTCAACCCCAAACCGGGCCAAGAGACCGGGCCCGAGCTTGCCGCCCGTGCCGTCGCCGCCGGAGCTTTCGTCGCCATCGCCCATCCACAATGGTCCGGCCTGACGCTGGCGGATGCCCGGTCGATCACGTCGGCGCACGCGGTCGAGATCTACAACCACGGTTGTGCCACCGGCTGCGACCGCCCGGACGGTTTTGCCATCGCCGATCTTCTTCTGACCGAGGGGCGCAAACTGACCCTCATTGCGACCGACGACGCGCATTTCTCCGAGCCCGACCATTTCGGCGGCTGGGTGATGGTGAAGGCGCAAGAGAACACGCCCGAGGCCCTGCTTGATGCCCTGAAAGCCGGCGCGTTCTATTCCACCCAAGGGCCGGAACTGCGGGATGTCTACATCGACGGGGATAGGGTGGTGATCGAAAGCTCTGCCGTCGTCTCCGCCATCGCGATGGGCCATGGCACCGGGGCGAAGGCCGTCCATGGTCATTCTATGACCCGGGCTGAAGTCCCGCTCTCCCGCCTTAATAACTCGCCTTGGATCCGCGTCGCGGTGATAGATGCGGCGGGCAAAAGGGCTTGGTCGAACCCGATCTGGTTGTAGATTGGCGGCCATGCCCGTCTTTCGTCGAAGAATCGCGGTCATCCGCAGCGCCCGAAGCTGAACGGAAAGGATAGTCCCGATGATCGCCGATGCTGAAGACTACTTCGCCAAAGGCTGCGGTCGTTGCGCCCGTTTTGCGACGGCCGATTGCTCGACCCGGCTCTGGCTTGACGGCCTTGTCACCGTTCGCCGCATCCTGCACGAGGCGGGGCTGACCGAGACGGCAAAATGGGGCCATCCGTGCTACATGCACGCCGGCCGCAACATCGCGATCATCGGCGCGTTCCGGGGGGACTACCGCCTCAGCTTCTTCAACGCGGCCCTTCTGCAAGACCCCGAAGGCGTGCTGGAGAAACAAGGCCCGAACACCCGCCATCCGGATTGCCTCCGCTTCAGTGAAAACGGCGCCCCCCTTACAATGGAACTGACGATCCGGGCCTATCTGGCCGAGGCAATGGGCTATGCCGAAGCCGGCATCCTGCCCCCGAAAGAACCCTCCGACCTCGACCTGCCGCCCGAATTGGTCGAGGCCCTCGATGCCGATTCCGACCTAGCCGAGGCCTTCCACGCCCTCACCACCGGGCGGCAGAAGAGCTATGTCATTCTTCTAAACGACGCCAAGACCTCCGCCACCCGGATCAATCGCATCTTCAAGTCGCGCGACAGGATCCTTGCCGGAAGGGGCGCAAACGAGCGGTGACCAACCGGGCCCCCGCCGATGTCACCAATTATGATGCTTGCAGCAGCAAGATTTGCGCCGCCTGCAACCTTTGAGCTTCGTCTTCCCGCTTGCGGTCGCTAAAGGCGAAGCTCGTCAGAGTTGGCATTGCGCTTCAAGCGGGGAACGGACGCCAAGTCCAAACCTAGCCGTCAATTCGTGCCTCGGCCACGAAGTCGCGCATGGTCTCCAGCGGAGCGTAGCCGCGCATGACCATGTCTTTCAGGACGAAGGCCGGCGTGCCGGTGACCTCCATCTGCTCGGCGAGGGTGTAGTTGGCCTCGATGACCGACATCACTTCCGGTCCATTCATGCGGTCAAAGATCGGCTTCGGATCATGGCCGAGATCGGTCGCCAGCCGGGTCAACGTGTCCGGCGTCGGTTCGCCGCGCAGGGTCATCAACGCGTCATGCGCGGCCTTGTAGGCCCCGTCGCCGTGCAGCTGCCGGACGGCAATCGCGAACTGCGACGAGAGCATCGAGGCTTCGCCGAGGATCGGGAACTCTTTGACTACAAAGCGGATGTTGCCATCGGTCTTTATCAGTTCTTCGACTTCGCTATAGGCCTTACGGCAATAGCCGCAGCGGTAGTCCATGAATTCGACAAGTGTCAGATCGCCTTCGGGGTTGCCACCGACCCAATCATTGGGGCTGGCGAAGATCGTGCTGGACAGGCTTGAAACCAGCATCAGATCGCGCTGCAGGGCTGCTTCTTCCTCGCGCTTCTGCAGGACATCCATCGCCTCGATCAGCACTTCGGGGTGCTCCAGAAGATAGGCCCTGACCTCCTCGCGCAGCGCCAGGCGTTCTTCGGCTGTCATGGCGGTTTCGGCTTTTGCCACCGGGTCGGTCTTGGGCAGCTCTTCGGCGATGGCAGGAAGACCGATTAGGCCGGCGACAAGGCCAAGGGCGAGGCGGTGCATGGGGGCTCCTTTTGGTTGCCACGGACGGCCGGTCGCTGGTTTCGCGACGACGCGCGGAGGATAGGGGGAGGGCAAGGGCAAGACAAGGCGCTCGCCGCATTGTGATCCGGGGTGTCGGGCGGAATTTACTTTCGATCGGCAAGCGGGGATAAGGCTGCGATGACCGGTTTTCGCGCTCTTCTCTTGCTGTTCGTCCTGGCCTTGCCTGTCAGGGCCGAAGAGCTTTCGGCGCTGGCGCGGCTGGATGCCGGGCGATCCTCGTTTGTGCGAAGCGCCGACAGGCTCACGCTGGCGCTGGAGCTGAGCCAGCCTGTGCCGTGGCGGTTGCGGCTGATGGCTGATCCGCCGCGACTGGTGATCGACGCGCGCGAGGTCGATTGGACCGGAGTCGAAGGGATCGGGACCCCAGAGACGGTGGTGGCCCTGCGTGCCGGGCGCTTCCGGCCGGGTTGGTCGCGGCTGGTGCTGGAGTTGTCGGGTCCGCAAAAGGTATTGCAGGCCGGTATGGCGACGGGAGGCGGCTCGGCGCGGATCGAGCTGGTGCTAGGTCCAACCGATGCGAAAAGTTTTGCCGCAGAAGCGGCGCGGGCCGATCTGCCGGAGTGGGCCGCACCGGATGCGGCGGACCTGATGCCGCCGTTGCCCGAAGGGACTGGGCCAATTGCGGTCGTTCTGGACCCTGGGCATGGCGGCATCGATCCGGGGGCTGAGCGCGACGGGCAAACCGAGGCCGCGCTGATGCTGACCTTCGCACGCGAGTTGAAGGAGGTGCTGGTGCGCGACGGGCGGTTCCGGGTGGTGATGACGCGCGACGACGATGTCTTCGTGCCGCTCGAAACCCGGACCTCGATTGCGCGCGAGGCAGAGGCGGACCTCTTCATCTCGCTGCATGCCGATGCCTTGGCTGAGGGCGATGCGCAGGGCGCCACGGTCTACACCCTGACCGCCGATGCCTCGGACGAGGCCGCGGCGGCTTTGGCGGAACGGCATGACCGTGACGACCTTCTGGCTGGCGTCGATCTCAGCGAGCAGGATGATGTCGTGGCCGAAGTGTTGATGGATATGGCGCGCACCGAGACGGCGCCCCGTACCGAACGGTTGGCCGGCGCGGTGGTGGCGGCAATCAAGGCTGCCGAGATTCGCATGCACCGGCGACCGCAGCAGACGGGTGGGTTCTCGGTCCTGAAATCGCCTGACATTCCGTCCGTGCTGCTTGAACTGGGGTTTCTGTCCTCGGACCGTGACTTCAGGCGCTTGTCGGATTCCAAGTGGCGGGCGATGCTTGCCGAGGCAATCCTGCAGGCATTGGTTGCCTGGTCGGAAGAGGACGCGGCCCTTCGCGCCGCTGCATCGCCCTGAACCCTGCGGAACCTCGCCCGCGCTGGTGATCTTATAGTCCAAGCTTTTGACGCGGGCCTGCGTCTGGTATACTGCGGTGGCGAATTCATCAGGAGTTTCGGGTGCTTCGGTTTATCGGCAATACTCTGGGCGGGATATTCTCGTTCGTGACACTTGGGGGAATGTTTGCCGCGCTGACGCTCGGCGGCATTTTCTTCATGTATTCCCGCGACCTGCCAAGCCATGAGAATCTGGCCCAGTACACCCCTGCCACGATCAGCCGGATCTATTCCGGCGAAGGCCAGATCATCGACGAATTTGCGCAAGAGCGGCGGCTGTTTGTCCCGGCCGAGGATATCCCTGACCTGGTGAAACAGGCCTTCATCAGCGCCGAGGACAAGAACTTCTACAATCACCACGGCTATGACACCCGGGGCATGGTTGCGGCGTTGATCGAGGCGGTCCAAAGCCGGGGCGAGCGGATGCGCGGTGCCTCGACCATCACCCAGCAGGTGATGAAGAACTTCCTTTTGTCGTCGGACCGGACGGCCGAGCGGAAGATCAAGGAGATCATCCTTGCGGCAAGGGTAGAGACAGCAATGAGCAAGGAGAAGATCCTTGAGCTTTACCTGAACGAAATCTTCCTTGGCCAGAACTCTTATGGCGTCGCGGCGGCGGCGCAGACCTATTACAACAAGACCCTGGCAGAGCTGACGGCTGCCGAGGTGGCCTATCTGGCGGCGCTGGCGCAGCGGCCGGGGAACCTGCATCCGCTACGGCAGAAAGAGGACGCGATTTCGCGGCGGAACTACGTCTTGGGCGAGATGCTGGACAACGGCTATATCGATCAGGCGACCTTCAACGAAGCCAAGGCCGCCCCGCTGGAAACGGTGCAGGGCGGTGAATATGAGGCTTTCCGGGAATCGCTGCCGCCGCGGGACTATTTTACTGACGAAATCCGGCGCCAGCTGTCGGGCACCTTTGGCGAAGACGAGTTCTTTTCGGGCGGTCTGACCATTCGGGCAACCGTTGATCCGGACCTGCAAGAGGCCGCAGCAGCGGCCCTGCGGGACGGGCTGGAGGATTACGACCGCTCACTTGGCGTCTGGCGCGGGACGGGCAAGACCCTTGCGGCCGAGGTTATGGCGTCCGAAGACCTTTGGCGTCCGGCGTTGGCGGCACTGGAAGTGCCACGCGACATTGTGGCCTGGTTCCCGGCCGTGGTGCTGGAAGTGGGCGAAAACGACGCCCGCATCGGCATCGAAGGCGTGATCGACGACGAAGACGGCCATTTCATTCCGGCCGAGGATGTGACCTGGGCGAGGAAGAGGCTTGCGGACGGTGAACTGGGCAAGAAAGCCCAGGTCGCAGGCGACCTTCTGGCGGTCGGTGAGGTGGTGCTGGTCCGCGCAGTGACCAACGACGACGGCACCTTCAAGCGCTGGTCCTTGCGTCAGGTGCCGGAAGTGCAAGGTGCCTTCATGGCGATGGACGTCAACACCGGCCGGGTGCTGGCGATGCAGGGCGGGTTCAGCTACCAGGATTCTGTCTTCAACCGCACTACGCAGGCCACGCGCCAGCCGGGGTCCAGCTTCAAGCCCTTTGTCTATGCCGCCGCCTTGGACAGCGGTTTCACGCCGGCGACCATCGTCGTTGACGCCCCGATCGAGATCGACACGCCGCAGGGCCTCTGGACGCCCCGGAACGCCTCGAACAAATTTTACGGCCCGACGCCGCTGCGCACCGGGATCGAGCAGTCGCGGAACCTGATGACGGTCCGAATCGCGCAGGAAATCGGGATGCAGACAGTCGCCGGCTATGCCGAACGTTTCGGGGTCTATGACCGCCTGCCTGCTTTCCTTGCCAACGCGCTTGGCAGCCAGGAGACGACGCTTTTCAAGATGGTCGCGGCCTATGCGATGTTCGCCAACGGTGGCGAGCGGGTGGAACCGACGCTGGTCGACCGGGTGCAGGACCGCTTTGGCAAGACGGTCTACCGGCACGACCAGCGGGTCTGCGAGGATTGCGCCGCGACTCACCTGCCAGAGGGGCAGGGGGTGACCATCGACACCAACCGCGAGCGGGTGATGAATGCGATCACGGCGTACCAGTTGACCAGCATGCTGGTGGGGGTGGTGCAGCGTGGCACTGGGGCGGGGATCGACCTGCCGGTGCCAGTCGCAGGTAAAACCGGGACGACGAACGACGCCAAGGACGTGTGGTTCATCGGCTATACCTCGAACATCGCGGCGGGCTGTTACATCGGCTTTGACCAGCCGAGGACGCTGGGCGGCAAGGCGTCGGGGGGCGGGCTGTGCGGCCCGGTTTTCGAACGCTTCATGAAGACAGCGATCAAGAAATTCGGCGGCGGCGAATTCCGTGTGCCCCCGGGCGGTTACTTCCGCAACATCGACCGGTTCACTGGCCAACCCCTGCCGGATGGTGCCAGGGGGGACAACGTTGTCGCGGAATACTTCCGCGAAGGCGAGGAAGCGCTGATCGGCCTGGGCCTGATCGTTGACGGCGGTTTTGCCATGGGCGAAAACCTGCCCCTCTTCGCTTATGGCGAGGGGGAAGGTGGCAGCGACGGCACCACTGTGACGAATTCGGAAGGCAAGAGCGTCGTCGTGCCGAAGAAAGCGGATTTCGGTACCGTCTCGTCCGGTGGGCTTTACTGACAATTGCAACGCAGCCGGCCCGTACCCTTGCCGGGGCACGGCGGAGGCCTTATGACCGCCCGCTAGAACCTAACAGGACCGAACCGAGACATGCGCGCCGAAACCCAAGGCAATATCGAAGCCATCGAAAAGACGCTCAAGCTTCTGGCCCAGAGAATGGACTGGGAGACAGCCCCGCACCGCCTGGAAGAATTTGATGCGATGATTGAATCGCCCGATCTCTGGAACGATCCGGCCAAGGCGCAGAAGCTGATGCGCGATCGTCAGGGGCTGTTGGACGCCGTCACCGCCTACAAGCAGATTGCCGCCGGCCTGAAGGACAATGTCGAACTGATCGAGCTTGGCGAGGCTGAGGCCGACACCGAGATCGTGACCGAGGCCGAAGCCGCACTGACCGATCTGGTGAAGGTAGCCGAGGCGAAAGAGCTTGAGGCGCTGCTGGACGGAGAGGCGGATGGCAACGACACCTTCCTTGAGATCAACGCAGGCGCTGGTGGGACGGAAAGCTGCGACTGGGCGTCGATGCTGGCCCGGATGTATGTCCGCTGGGCCGAAAAGCGCGGCTTCACTGTCGAGCTTCAGTCCGAATCCGAAGGTGATGGGGCTGGGATTAAGTCGGCATCCTACAAAATCTCTGGCAAGAATGCCTATGGCTGGCTGAAGACGGAGGCGGGCGTGCACCGGCTGGTACGGATCAGCCCCTATGACAGCGCAGCACGGCGGCATACGTCTTTCTGTTCGGTCTGGGTCTATCCGGTGGTGGATGACAACATCGAGATCGACGTGCAGGACAAGGATATCCGCATCGACACCTACCGCTCGTCAGGTGCGGGTGGCCAGCACGTCAACAAGACCGACTCGGCGGTGCGGATCACCCACTTTCCGTCCGGGATTGTCGTCACGTCCTCGCTGAAGTCCCAGCACCAGAACCGCGACATCGCCATGAAAGCGCTGAAATCGCGGCTCTACCAGCAAGAGCTTGACCGCCGGAATGCCGCCATCAACGAGGCGCATGAAAACAAGGGCGATGCCGGCTGGGGAAACCAGATCCGCTCATACGTGTTGCAACCCTATCAAATGGTGAAGGATCTGCGCACCGGGTATGAAACCTCCGACACTGCCGGGGTTCTCGATGGCGATCTGGATGGCTTCATGTCGGCCACTTTGGCGCTGAATGCATCGGGCAAGAAGCGCGGCGATTTCGCCGACGTGGACTGAGGTCGGGAAGACGCGGCTCTGAAAGCCCGTCGAACCCGGCGGTCAGCGATCCGCTGCTTGCCGCCTTGGCATTGCGGCGACTCAGGGCGCGGTCTAGACTTGCAGGGTCCGATCAAAGGCCCGGCCATGCCCGAAACCCTGACCACAACGCCGTCGAACACACCTGAGATCAATGAGCTTGACCTGTCGGACCTGCGGATCAGCCTTGCCCTCGGCTGGCGCGATTTCCGCCGGGCGCCGCTTTTGGGGCTGGCATTCTCGATGGTCTACGTTCTGGGGGGCTGGCTGATCCTCTGGGCGATGACTGCGAAAGGCCAAGTCTGGTGGACGCTGCCCGCCGGGGCCGGGTTTCCAATCCTCGGACCCTTCATTGCCTGCGGATTCTACGAAATCTCCCGACGGCTCGAGGCCGGGGAAGCGCTTGTTGCGGGCGAGGTCTTCGGGGTCATCTTCCGACAGAAGGACCGGCAGATCCCGGCGATGGCGGCGGTAATCGTGGTCTACTTCCTGTTCTGGAACTTCCTTGCACACATGATCTTTGCACTTTTTCTAGGCAATGCGACCATGACGAATGTCTCGTCGTCATTGGCCGTATTCGTGACGCCAGAGGGGCTGATCATGCTCACGGTCGGCACTCTTGTCGGGGCAGGATTTGCGGTGTTGCTCTTTTGCCTGACCGTCGTCAGCCTGCCGATGCTTCTGGACCGTGAGGTGGATTTCGTGACCGCAATGCTAACAAGCTTTGCGCTGGTCAAAGAGAACCCCCGGATCATGCTCGGCTGGGGTGCGCTGATCGCGGTGTCGCTATTCCTTGGGATGCTGCCGGGCTTTCTGGGGCTCATAATCGTCTTGCCACTTTTCGGGCATGCCAGTTGGCACCTCTACCGCCGCGCCGTCACCTGATCAAAGCCACCATTGGCAAGGCTCCGCGAACGGAAGCGGGCACCGAAGTGATCTTCGGTGCCCGCCCAAATCATGTTCTGATCGTCAGATCAGCTGGCTTCGCCGGTTGCCGGGGCGGGCGTGTCCAGCCGGATGGCACCAGCCGGGCTGCGGCCGCTGGCCAGCGGGTCTTCCTGACGCTGGACCGAGCCTTCGAAATGCGCCCCGGATTCGATGGCGATTGTCTTGTGGATGATGTCGCCTTCGACCTTGGCGGTCGAGGTTAGGCGGACCTTCAGGCCACGCACCCGGCCAATGACGCGGCCATTCACGACGATGTCGTCGGCGACGATTTCACCCCGGATGGTGGCGCTTTCGCCCACGGTCAGCAGATGGGCGCGGATGTCCCCCTCAACGGTGCCTTCGACCTGAATGTCACCCGTGGTGCGCAGGTTGCCGACGACCGTAAGGTCAGACGACAGGACCGACGCTCCCGCCTTGCCCTTCGGCGCAGAAGGGGTGAAATCCATGGACGGTTTGGTCATCGCGCTCTCCGGGGCTTTGGACTTGTCGGCCTCGGCCTTCGGGCCCGGCTCGTTGATGCGGCTTTTAGAAAACATTCTTCGCTGCCTTTATGAAGGTCATCGGATTTACGGGACCGCCACCCAGACGGATCTCGTAATGCAGATGGGTGCCGGTGGACCGGCCTGAATTGCCCATATCACCGATCTGTTCGCCACGCGATACCCTTTGTCCGACTTCGACGCGCACTTGGCTAAGATGCGCGTAGCGGGTCTCGACTCCGAAGTCATGCTCGATCTTCACCAGGCGACCATAACCGTTGTCCCATCCTGCGTGGGTGACGGTGCCGTCCGCAGTTGCATAGATGGGCGTGCCGTAAGACCCCGCCATGTCGGTGCCTTCATGCATCCGGGTGCCGTAGCCTTTGGGATCGCGGCGGTAACCGAATCCGGATGTCCAGCGGAAACTATCCTTCACCGGCATGGCAAACGGCAGCTTGAACGCCGCGATCCGGTACATGTTCATCCGGTCCAGCCCGCCAAGGATTGTGTTTGCGCGCAACTCTTCAGGGGTCAGTTCTCCGCCCGAGGAGGAGAATGAGATCGGCGTCAACGGACCGCCCTGCCCGGAATAGCCGTCGCGCACCGCGTCGAGCAAATCTTCGGGCGACATCCCAGCCTCGCGGAACATGTTGTCCAGGGGCTCGACCGAAATCGTCAGCGCCTCTTCGAGCTTGGCAAAGATCGCGTCGTTGCGCGTCTCGAGCGCCTTCTTTTCGTCCGCTACCAGGCGCATTTCCTCACGCGCTGCCTCGGCTTCGGCCAGCGTCGCGTCGCGGTCTTTGGCCGTTGCTCCCAGAGCCCCGGTCAGGATCTCCAATGTGGCGACCGTATCGCGCGCGCGGCCCATCTCGGTCGCTCCACCCGACTGCTCGCTCAATGCAAGCGTTGCGCGATCGGCCTCACCCCGTGCTTCATCGCGCTCCTTGATCGTCCGGCGCAGCGTGTTCTGGATCGCGTCGATCCCGGTTTCCAGCTCACGACGGCGATCTTCGGACGCAAGCAGCCGCTCTTGCATCTCGGAGACTTGGGACAGGGCCACGCTGAAACGTTCCTGGGCCCGAACCGCCTCGTCGGCGCGCAGATCGCGGTCGGTTGAAAGCGCGTTAAGCCGTTCTTCATAAAGTGACTGCTGGCGGGCCGATTGTTCGCGGGCCGATCCGGCACCGATACTGTCCATCATGATGAGGGCCGTGGCCACGATGGTCCAGGCAAGCGCAAGGGTCGCCCCGACCATGGCGATGATCTGGGTGCCGGGTCGCAGCCGGATGAACCGGGTGTCGGTGTCAGACTTGAGGAAAAGCCGCTGTTCGGGAAAGTACCGTTCGAGGCTCTGATGAAACCGATAGGCGAGGCGGTTCAGCACGTTGGGGTCATCCGTTCATGGCCTTTGATCTGCATCGTTAACTCAGCAGGACGGCCAGGCCACCCGCAACCGGGACTGATTATCCATCCTATTGCACTGCTGCAACAATTTTGACCATATCGTGGGTCTTTCCGCGCGGGACAAACTATTCATCGGCAAGAAATTGCCGATTATCGCCTGTCATCAGCCAAAGGCCAGTAAAAGTCGGGTGGAAGTCCGGCGTCGGCGCGCTTCTCTTCGTTGAACGGAGGCTTCAGCGAACCGTGAAAATGCTTGCGCACGAGCGTGTGGAACACTTCCTTGGGATCGCTCCCGTCGCGACCGCAAAGCCAGTTGAACCATTTCGATCCATAGGCGACATGCGCAACCTCTTCGGCATAGATCACCTGAAGGGCGTGCAGGGCCTGGTCCTCGCCCGCCTTGCGAAAGACCTCGATCATGCCGGGAGTGACGTCCAGTCCGCGCGCCTCAAGCACCATGGGGACCACGGCGAGGCGGGCTTGCAGGTCGGTGATGGTGTCTTCGGCCGCGCGCCACATGCCGTGATGGGCAGGTAGCGCGCCATAGTGACTGCCCATTGCCTCAAGGCAGTCGCAGATCAGGTTGAAATGCTTTGCTTCCTCGTCGGCGGCTTTCACCCAGTCGTCGTAAAAGCCAATGGGCATCGGCTGATCGGTGAAGCGGGCGATGATGTCCCAGTGCAGATCGACCGCGTTCAATTCGATATGGGCAACTGCATGCAAAAGTGCTGTCCGGCCTTCGGGCGTGCCGGGGCGGCGGCGGGGGACATCCTTCGGCGACAGAAGCTCGGGCCGCGCCGGGCGCGCCGGGCGCAGCGGCGGCGCGGCCCGGCCAATCGAGATGGGGGCGCCCGACGCGCGTAACGCAAACCAAGCGGCAGCGTGGCTACGGCCAAGGGCAGTTTTTTCGCGGCCGTCGGCGGTCGTCAGCACCGCGACCGCCATGTCCGCCAGACTGAGTGCCATTGGTTGCTGCCTGCCCCTGACTGCAATTTCTTGTCGAAAGATTGGCCCGCTCACATGGCCTGCGCGGCGGCCAGAACCTCGTCGGCATGGCCCTTGACGCTGACCTTGTTCCAGACCCTAGAGACCTTTCCTGCTCCGTCGATGAGGACCGTGGTCCGCTCGATCCCCATGTAGGTCTTGCCATACATGCTTTTCTCTAGCCAGACCCCGTAATCCTCGCAGGTGTGGCCCGCTTCGTCCGAGGCAAGCACGATCCCCAACCCGTGCTTCTTGCAGAACTTGTCATGGCTTTTGACGCTGTCTTTCGAGATCCCGACGATCGTGGTTCCCGCTGCAGCGAAATCGGCCAGCCGGGCGTTGAAATCCTGGGCCTCAAGCGTGCAGCCAGGGGTGTCGTCCTTGGGGTAGAAGTAAAGCACGACCTTGCCCGGTCGCAGCGCTGACAGTGTGACGACGCCCTCACCATCACGGGGCAGGGTGAAATCGGGGGCGGTCTCTCCGACAGAAATCATTGGCGGCTCCTTGCCTTGCGAGGGAAAGTGACTTTCCATCTAGTTGTCTTCGCGCGAAGATAAAGGCAAGAGAGCTTCGGTCGCTACGGTTTTCGGAGCGCGGGTTCTAAGCGGGGCGCGCAGGCGAATATGCAAGACGGTGAGGCCGGCCAGGGGGACGAGAGCAAACCCGCGGTTTTGCCAGATCGCCGGGACCGGACACCTAGGCAACCGCGGCCAAAGCCGCGCAGGCGCGGGCGGATCAGCCTGACCATGATCCTGACGCTGGTCGCTATGGTGCTATGTTTCACCTATCTGACAATGGCTTATACCGGGAAGACGATCCGGCTTCCAACCTGGGTCGTAGCTGAAGCCGAGGCGCGGTTAAACGCGAGCCTTTCGGCGGCACGGCTGCCCAAGGGCTCGGCCGTGTCGCTGGGCGGGGTCGAACTGGCCGTCGACGCAGATTTCGTCCCTCGCTTCCGGATCGACGATATCCGACTGATCGAAAGCAATGGGCGGTCGCTTCTGACCTTGCCGGAGGCGACGGTTGCGTTCGAACCGACGGCTCTGTTGTCCGGCAAGGTCCGGCCAAGTTCGCTTCGCCTCGTCGGGGCGCAACTGGCGGTGCGTCGGGATGCGGCGGGCCGGATCGATCTTGATCTGGGAGGCAGCGGGCAAGGCGCCGGACCAAAGAGCATTTCCGAAGTTCTTCGTGCGATCGAGCTTGCTTTTGCCACGCCCGCGCTGGAGGCATTGACCTTGATCGAGGCCGAAGGGCTGACGCTAAGCCTGAACGACGATCGCGCCGGACGGTCGTGGCAGGTGGGTGACGGGCGGCTTGCGATTTCGAACGATGCATCGGCGATTTCTGCTGAACTTGCCGTGACACTGCTCGATGGGGCCGAACCGGCGCAGGCGGTGTTGACCCTCGTGTCAGACAAGGGGGCAGAAACGGCCCAACTGACGGCCAAGATCGACCGCATTGCGGCAAGCGATCTTGCGGCGATGTCGCCGCCATTGGCGTTCCTTGGGTTTGTCGAAGCGCCGATTTCGGGCGCGCTTTCCGCGCATCTTGCCGAAGACGGCGGTTTCGCCGGGCTTACCGCCGAATTACGCCTTGCGGCCGGAAGTGTCGCGCCGAGGGAAGGGGCACGGCCAATTGCGTTCGATCAGGCGCTGTTGTCGTTAAGCTACGATCCAAAGACCGCCCGGATTTCGCTGGCCGATCTGTCGGTCGAAAGCGCCTCGCTGCGGTTGAAGGCGCGCGGACATGCCGATCTTCTCGACAGCAGAGGAGCGCCGATGGTGTCGGGGGCGCTGCCCGACAGCATCCTTGGCCAGATCGCCTTTTCCGATGTGAAGCTGGACCCCGAAGGCCTGTTCGAAGAGCCGGTCCGCTTTGGTCAGGGTGCCCTCGATCTGCGGCTTCGGCTTCGGCCTTTCCAGCTTGAGATCGGTCAACTTGCACTTGTCGACGGCGAAGAGCGGCTGTTGCTCTCGGGTGCTGTTGCGGCGGGCGAGGGCGGTTGGGATGGTGCGCTGGACCTTGGGCTGAACCAGATCGCAGCCGAGCGGCTGTTGAAGGTCTGGCCGGTCGCGGTCGTTCCCAAAACACGACAGTGGTTCGCCGACAACGTCGGGCAGGCGCGGCTATACGATGTGCGCGCGGGTCTCCGGCTGAAAGCAGGCGGACAGCCGAATTTCAGTTTGAGTTATGAATTCGCCGACACCGAGGTGCGCTTTGTGCGCACCTTGCCGCCAATCCTGAATGCCCGTGGCCATTCGACGCTGGACAACCAAACCTACACTGTCGCGCTGGACAAGGGCCACGTAATTGCGCCGGAAGGCGGTCGGATCGATGCCGATGGGACGGTCTTCCAGATCCTGGACATCACCCAGATCCCGGCGACCGCTAAGATTGATCTTGTTACCTCGTCCAGCCTGACCGCCACGCTTTCGCTGCTTGACCAGGAACCTTTCAGCTTTTTCGCCAAGGCGGGTCAACCGGTGAACCTGGGCGACGGGCGGGCCGAGATGAAAGCATCGCTGGTGATGCCGTTGAAACCGAAGGTTCCATTCGAGGAGGTCAGTTTCGTAGTCTCGGGCCGAATCGTCGATTTCACCTCGCCGTCTTTGGTGCCGGGCCGGATTCTCAGCGCACCCGAAGTTCTGGTGTCGGTGACAACCGAAGGATTGGAGCTTAAGGGCAAGGGCATGCTTGACCTGTTGCCTCTGGACGTGACCTATCGTCAGGGTTTCGGTCCCGAGCAGAAGGGCCGGGCCCGCATAAACGGGACGGTGACGCTGTCAGATGCCGCATTGCGCGATCTTGGGGTTGCGCTGCCAGAAGGGGCGATCAAAGGCGAAGGCCCGGCGGCGATCGACATGGCGCTGGTCAAGGGTGAGCCGCCACAGCTGACGTTGACCTCGAACCTTGTGGGTCTTGGCTTGCGGATGGATGCGCTTGGCTTTTCGAAAGCGGCGAAGACCAAGGGGTCGCTCGACCTTGAAGCACGGCTCGCGCAGCCTGCGGTGGTCGAACGAATGGTCCTGAAAGCCCCGGGCCTGGAAGTGCGGGGCACGATCACGACGCGAGAGAACGGTGGTCTGGATGAGGCGACCTTCGAACGCGTCAAGGCCGGCGACTGGTTGGATGCGCCGGTGACCCTGACCGGGACGGGCAAGGACCGGGCGCCCGATCTTGTGGTGACCGGCGGGACGGTCGATCTGCGGGAGATGCCGGGCGGAAAGGGCGGACCGGGCGGCGGCGGGCCGATCCGGCTGCGGCTGGACAAGCTGGTGATTTCGAACGGCATCACGCTGACCGATTTCCGGGGTGAGTTTGGCGTGAAAGGCGGATTCAACGGCAGCTTTGTCGCTGGCGTGAACGGCAGTGGCGAAATACAGGGTGCTGTGGCCCCGGCAAAGGGTGGCAGCGCCATCCGCATCACATCCGAGAACGCGGGCGCGGTCATGGCAGCGGCCGGTATCTTCGACCAGGGTCGCGGCGGGACGCTGGACATGACGCTGATCCCGCGCGGGCCCGAGGGTGAATACAACGGCAACGCAACCTTCACTCGGATGCGCATTCAGGGCGCACCCGCGCTGGCCGAACTTCTGTCAGCGATCTCGGTCGTGGGGCTTTTGGAGCAGATGAATGGCGACGGGTTGGCCTTCAACAATGGCGAGGTCGATTTCATCCTGACCCCAAAGGCGGTCGAGATCAGCAAGGGCTCGGCAGTCGGGGCCTCGCTGGGGATTTCCTTCGCCGGGCTCTACCTTTCGGACGGTGGGCGGATCGACCTACAGGGGGTGATTTCGCCGATCTATCTGGTGAATGGCGTCGGCCAGATTTTCAGCCGTCGGGGCGAGGGGCTTTTCGGTTTCAACTACCGTCTGTCTGGGTCGACCGACAATCCGAAGGTTTCGGTCAACCCGCTGTCGGTGCTGACCCCCGGCCTCTTCCGCGAGCTTTTCCGGCAGGCGCCGCCGAAGAACCTCAGGGACGCGCCCGGAGATACCGGCGGATGAAACTGGCCGATTTCGACTTTGACCTGCCCGAGGCGCTGATTGCCGCGCGGCCCGTCCGCCCGCGCAGCGCCGCCCGACTGCTCTTGGCTGAAGGTGACCGGATCAGCGACCGCCGGGTCAGTGACCTGACCGACATTCTTCGCCCGGGGGACCGGTTGGTCCTGAACAATACCCGAGTCATTCCTGCGCGGCTTTTCGGGACAAGGGCACGGGGCGAGGCCGTGGCGAAGGTCGAGGTCACCTTGCTGGACCCCCAACCGCTGGGCTGGCGGGCTTTGGCCAAGCCCCTGCGCAAGGTGAATGTGGGCGAGGTCATCCGGTTCACTGACCGGCTTTCAGCCACTATTGCGGCAAAGACCGAGACGGATCTGACGCTTGCCTTCGATCAGACCGGCCCCGAGTTCGACGCTGGTTTGGCCGAGGCCGGAGTGATGCCCCTGCCGCCCTATATCGCAGCCAAGCGGGCGGCGGATGATCAGGACCGCACCGATTACCAGACCGTCTTTGCCCGACACGCGGGGGCCGTTGCGGCCCCGACAGCCTCACTTCATTTCGACGAACCGCTCTTGCGGGCGCTGGCTGACAAGGGCGTAGACTTCACCGAGGTGACGCTTCATGTCGGCGCAGGCACGTTCCTGCCGGTAAAGGTCCAGGATGTGGCCAGCCACAAGATGCATGCCGAATGGGGCCGGGTAACCGCAGCGGCGGCGGCAGAGATAAACGCGACCAGGCGGGCAGGGGGCCGAGTGATCCCGGTCGGCACCACCGCGCTGCGATTGATCGAAAGTGCCGCCGGGCCGGACGGCGTGCTGCTGCCTTGGGAGGGCGAGACCGACATCTTCATCTACCCCGGCTACCGCTTTCGCGTGACCGATGCCGTGATGACCAACTTCCACTTGCCGAAATCGACGCTTGTCATGCTGGTCGCGGCGCTTATGGGCGAGACGCGGATCCGTCGCATCTATGACCATGCGATCCAGTCGGGCTATCGCTTCTTTTCCTACGGCGACAGCTCGCTTCTGATCCCGGACAAAGGACCCAAGGAATGAGCTACTTTGCCCTTAAAGCCATCCTCTCCGGCCTCCTGATCGCCGCGATATCCGAGATCGCACGTCGCAGTCCCGGTTTCGCCGCACTCGTCGCTTCTCTGCCCCTGGTGTCGATCCTGGGCATGATCTGGCTTTGGCGCGATACCAGCGACAAGGCGCGTCTGGCTTCACATGCCGAGGCGACGTTCTGGTATGTCCTGCCATCGTTGCCGATGTTCCTGCTGGTCCCCTGGCTTTTGCGGTCGGGAATGGGCTTTTGGACGTCGCTTGGCCTTGGCTCGGGCGTCACAATCCTGCTCTACTTCCTGCTGTTGTGGCTTGCGCCACGGTTCAACCTGCCGATCTAGCCCGAAAGTCTCAAATGCTGAGAGTCCTCGTTCATTCCTGGCCGCTTCTGATGGGCGTCATGCTGCTGATGGTCGGGAACGGCATCCAGGGAACGCTTCTGGGCATTCGCGGCAATATCGAAGGCTTCTCGACCTATCAGCTCTCTTATGTGATGTCGGCCTATTTCCTGGGGTTCCTGTTCGGCTCGCTTGCAGCGCCGCGGATGATCCGCAAAGTTGGGCATATCAGGGTTTTCGCGGCCCTCGGCTCGCTGATCTCGGCCATTCTGGTGATCTTCCCGGTCTTTCCCGACTGGATGGTCTGGACCGCTTTGCGCGTTCTGGCTGGGTTCTGCTTTTCGGGCATCTACATCACGTCGGAAAGCTGGATCAACAACACTGCCTCGAACGAGACCAGGGGCCAGGCGCTTTCCGCCTACATGATCGTCCAGATGCTGGGGATCATCGCCAGTCAGGTTCTTCTTAACCTGCCCGATGACTCCGGCTTCGGGCTTTTCATCATCCCGTCGGTCCTGGTCTCGCTCGCTTTCATGCCGCTTCTCCTGGCGCCCACGCCTGCCCCGGCGTTTGATAGCACGCGGCGGATTTCCTTTGGCCGTCTCTTTCGCATCTCGCCTTTGGGCTGCGCGGGCATGCTCCTGACCGGAGGGGTGTTCTCGGCCATGTTCGGCATGGCCTCGGTTTGGGGGGCGCAGGAGGGACTGTCGGTCCGCCAGATCTCGATCTTCGTCGGCAGCCTCTATGTCGGCGGGCTGGTGTTCCAGTACCCGATCGGCTGGGCCTCTGACCGCACTGACCGCCGGATGCTGATCATGGGCCTTTCGGTTGTGGCCGCCACCACCATGCTGATCGCAACCTTCGTGCCCATGCCCTTCACCGGGCTGATCATCGTGGCCTTGCTCCTGGGCGGGATCACCAACCCGGTCTATGCGCTGCTGATCGCCTACACCAACGACTTCCTGCCACGTGAGCAGATGGCGGGGGCGTCGGCGGGCCTCATCTTCCTAAACGGCTTTGGCGCGATCTTCGGGCCGATCGTGACCGGCTGGATGATGGAAACTGTTGGCCCGCGTGGCTTTTTCCTGTTCATCGGAGTGCTTTACATCGTCCTCGCTGGGTACGCGGTCTACCGGATGACCCGACGCGCGGCCCCAACCGTCTCGGGCGCCTTCCGGACTGTGACGCAGGGCGCTTCGTCGCTTGCTGTCGAAGCGGTTCTGGAAAAAGGGCAAGAGGCGAGGAGCTGAAGATCAGTTGTTGCGGCGTTGACATTTCCCTGCAAGGCTTCGGCCAACAAGGGAGGAGCCGATGTCCGATCCGCTCGAAGTGCTGGAGTTCTGGCTTTACGAAATCGGCCCGAAGGGCTGGTACTCCGGCGAGGAAGAGATCGACAGGGTTTGTCGCGACCGGTTCGGTGACCTTTGGCAGGCAGCACTTGATGGCGGGCTAGAGCATTGGGTCGACGGCACGGTTGGCACGCTGGCCTACCTGATCCTGACCGACCAAATCCCGCGCAACATCCACCGGGGCACCGCCTTGGCTTTCGCAACTGATCCGCAGGCCCGGGCGGCAGCCAGGGTCGCCATCGCCCAAGGCTGGGACGTCAAGGCTCCGGAACCCGAACGACAGTTCTTCTACATGCCCTTTGAACATTCCGAAGACCTGCAGGATCAGGCTCTTGCGGTTGAGCTGATGTCGGAGCGGCTGGCTTCGGACCCGGACATGGCGCTGCATGCCCGTGCGCATCAAGAGTGCATCCGCCGCTATGGTCGCTTTCCGACCCGCAATGCGGTTCTGGGGCGGGAAAGCTCTGCCGAGGAGCAGGTCTATCTGGATCAAGGCGGCTACGGGGCGCTGTTGACGACGTTGCGCGGCAGCCATGCATCAGGCGCATAGGCCCACAGCAACCCCTGCGTTGCTTGGACTTGAGAAGTAGTTTAATGGCAAACTACTTTTTCTGAGGAGGGAAAGATGGCGAACCAAAGCTTCGACGTGATCGTGATCGGTGCCGGACCGGGGGGCTATGTCGCGGCCATTCGTGCCAGCCAACTGGGCCTGAAGGTCGCCATCGTCGAACGCGAGCATCTGGGCGGCATCTGCCTGAACTGGGGCTGCATTCCGACCAAGGCGATGCTGCGGTCCGCCGAGGTCTTTCACCTGATGCACCGCGCCAAGGAGTTTGGCCTTGGCGCAACCGGCATCTCCTACGACCTGCCCGCCGTAGTCGCCCGGTCGCGCGGCGTGGCCAAGCAGCTTTCGGGTGGCATCGGCCATCTGATGAAAAAGAACAAGGTCACCGTCTTCATGGGGGTTGCTACGATTCCCACCAAAGGGACCGTTAGTGTGACAACCGACAAGGGCACCGAGACCCTGACCGCGAAGTCGATCATCCTTGCGACCGGTGCCCGCGCCCGCGAGCTTCCGGGACTAGAGGCTGACGGCGATCTGGTCTGGTCGTACAGGCACGCGCTTGTCGCCAGCCGCATGCCGAAAAAACTGCTGGTGATCGGGTCCGGTGCCATCGGAATCGAATTCGCCAGCTTCTTCAACACGCTTGGGTCAGACACCACCGTTGTCGAAGTGATGGACCGCATCCTGCCCGTGGAAGATGCCGAAATCTCGGCCTTCGCCAAGAAAGCCTTCGTGAAGCAGGGCATGAAGATCCTGGAAAGGGCCACGGTCAGGAAGCTGGACCGCAAGCCGGGGCAGGGGGTCACCGCCCATATCGAAAAGGACGGCAAGATCGAGACGATGGAGTTCGACACCGTGATCTCTGCGGTCGGAATCGTCGGCAACGTCGAAAACCTTGGCCTCGAAGCGCTTGGCGTGAAGATCGACCGGACCCATGTCGTCACTGACGAATACTGCCGCACCGGGGTCGATGGCCTTTACGCCATCGGCGATATCGCCGGTGCCCCCTGGCTTGCCCACAAGGCCAGCCACGAAGGCGTGATGGTCGCCGAACTGATCGCGGGGAAACACCCGCATCCGATCAAGCCCAATTCCATCGCTGGCTGCACCTATTGCCAGCCGCAGATTGCGTCGGTCGGCCTGACCGAAGACAAGGCCAAAGCCGCCGGGTACACGCTGAAGGTCGGCCGCTTCCCGTTCATTGGCAATGGCAAGGCGATTGCTCTGGGTGAGGTGGAAGGCATGATCAAGACGATCTTTGATGCCAAGACCGGTGAGATGCTGGGCGCCCATATGGTCGGAGCCGAAGTGACTGAACTGATCCAGGGCTATGTCGTTGGCCGCACGCTCGAGACGACCGAGGAAGACCTGATGAACACCGTCTTCCCGCACCCGACGCTGTCGGAAATGATGCACGAGGCCGTGCTCGACGCCTACGGTCGTGCACTGCACATCTGATGCGGTCTCTGAACCGGATCGTTATGCAGCAGGCCAGCCGGGACTGGATCAACAGTCTTGGTCCCGAGCGGCTTGATGTGGCCGAGCTTTCAGGCAAGTGGGGGGAATCGTTCCGGTTCCGCAGCTATCGAAGCTTCCAGTTCCGCAAGTTCGACCCTTGCAAAGGGCCGCTGGTCGACAAGGACGGAAAGGTGGTGCGGTTCGACCTGATCATGGCCAACCAGGTCTGGGAACATGTCGACCGCCCCTATACCGCTACCCGGAACGTCTACCGAATGCTGCGACCGGGCGGCTGGTTCTGGCTTGCCGTGCCCTTCTTCATTCCCTACCACGCGGCGCCGGTCGATTGCTCGCGTTGGTCAGCACGGGGGCTGAAGAACCTGTTGGTCGAGGCCGGGTTTGACGAAGACGCAGTCCAGTCGGCGCAATGGGGCAACCGGGCGTCGGCGCTTCGCAACCTCGAGACGCCCTGGCCTCCGGAGTACCGGGACGACGACGATCTGACCGACGACCCTGCCTTTCCGATTGTAGCCTGGGCCATGGGCCAAAAGCTCCGCTGACCCTCCGCACTTCGGGACCGGTCAATGGCTAACCGTCCTAGTAGTCGGGTGACGCCCCGCAACTGCCCAGCTGATCGGCAAGAACCCCCGTCAACAACGCCTCCCGCGTGAGACCGGCTTCTCGCAGATATCCGGCCTGTATGCGGTAGGCCTCGGCTTCCAATGCGGCAGGGCAAGGCACAAGTTGATCAGTGCCGACGGCGAACTGGGCGGCATGGACCATCTCGTGCAAGAGGAAGCTCTTTCCGTAGGCGGTTTTCAGGTCAAGATCGGGCGCAAGCTCGATCCGCCCGGTATCGGGGAAATAGGCCCCTGCCTGCGAGCGCACCGCGCCTTTGGCAGGCAAGGCAGAAAAGCCGATCTCGGGGCAGGGGACAGCCGCGTAGTCACTGTTCGCCGAAAGATGGGTATTCAGCTCTGCCACCAGCGGGCAAAGCTCGGTCGCCCGCGCGGGGAGGGTGAATCCAGTCACAAGAAATATCAGAATTGTGCAAGGCTTCGTCATGCAAATGATACTGAAGGGTCATTTTAACTTTGCAAGTATGACATGAGTTTGTGCATTCACAATTTGTGGCAGTCGGTGTCGACCGGTAACGCTGCCTCCGCTGGTTGCCAACGCCGACCGCTGCGGCTAAACGGGAAGGCCCCTGACGGACCATTCTGATGCGCAACCTGCCGCCCATGGCCCTTGTTCTGCTCCTGTGGTGCGCTGGCCTTGGCGCGGCGGCCCAGTTCGGCAAGATGTCCATTCTCTACGAACCGCTTCGGGCCTCGTACGGCGGCAATGGCGAGGTGGCGCTTGGCCTGATTGTCTCGATTGTCGGCATGATCGGGCTGGTTTTTGGGACGACAGCGGGTCTTCTGGTGGCCCGTATCGGTCCGCGCCGCGCCATCGTGGCTGCATTGGCGGCGGGGGCCCTGATGTCGGCGCTGCAGGCGCTGATGCCCACCTACCCGCTAATGCTGGTTTCGCGGATCATTGAGGGGGCGTCGCATCTGGCGATTGTCGTTGTCGGCCCGACGATGATCGCGACCCTTGCGCCCGAACCGCAGCGACCGTTGGCGATGACGCTGTGGTCAAGCTTTTTTGGCGTGACCTATGCGGTGCTTGCCCTGCTCGGTCCTGACGTGACACCAACGGCGCTTTTTCTGGGCCACGCCGCCTATATGGCGACTTTGGCTGCGATTCTGCTTGTGGCCCTGGCACTTGACCCACGCCAGACCGCAGCGCCGCTGGGCAATCTCTTGGACCAGCATGCCGAAATCTATGCTTCGCCCCGCCTTGCGGCGCCCGCAATGGGGTTTTGCTGCTACACCTTCCTTTACGTCGCCATACTGACCCTGCTGCCGCCCGAGACGCCCGTTTCGCACCGCGCCCTGATCGCGACCGGAATGCCGCTTGTCTCCATCGCCGTCTCGCTGAGTCTGGGAGTGCAGCTTCTTCGCCGCATGTCGGCGGTGCGTCTGGTGCAACTGGGCTATGCCGTCGCCATCCCGGGTTTTCTTGTGCTCTGGGCTTTTTGGGGTAGCGGGGCAGGGATGGTGACCGGCGGCTTTCTTCTATCAGCTGCCTTGGGGATCGTGCAGGGGGCAAGCTTTGCCTCGATCCCCGAGCTCAACGCCACGCCCGAGGCCCGGTCCCGCGCGGCGGGGGCGGTGGCGCAGCTTGGCAACCTTGGGACCACGACCGGGACGCCTGTCTTGGCAGCACTTCTGGCCGGCGTCGGCCCATCAGGACTAACCCTTGCCGTAGTCGCACTTTGTGCGGCGGGCATCGCCTTGCATCAGCTTCAGGCGCGGCGGCGGATCATCCGCACGGATTGACGGTCGTTCACTTTTCGTTCACAAATTCTGGTTGGAGACTCGGCCGCAACAGACTATCTGTTGCCCGCAGTCCGGGGGTGGTCATGGCCGAACAGAAGTTCATCGAGGTGCGGGGGGCCCGCGAACACAACCTCAAAGGGGTTGATGTCTCGATCCCGCGCGATCAGCTGGTGGTGATCACCGGGCTTTCCGGGTCTGGCAAGTCAAGTCTGGCGTTCGACACGATCTACGCCGAAGGCCAGCGCCGCTATGTCGAATCGTTAAGCGCGTATGCCCGGCAATTTCTTGACATGATGGGGAAACCTGACGTCGACCATATCTCGGGCCTTAGCCCGGCGATTTCGATCGAGCAGAAGACCACGTCCAAAAACCCCCGGTCCACCGTCGGGACCGTGACCGAGATCTACGACTACCTCCGCCTGCTGTTCGCCCGCGTTGGCACGCCCTATTCCCCCGCGACCGGCCTGCCGATCACCGCGATGCAGGTGCAGGAAATGGTCGATGCGTTGATGGCGATGCCGGAAGGGACGCGGGCCTACCTTCTGGCCCCGATCATCCGCGACCGGAAGGGAGAGTATAAAAAGGAATTCCTCGACCTTCGCAAACAGGGCTTCCAGCGGGTGAAGGTCAACGGCACCTTCCACGAGCTGGAGGACCCGCCGACCCTGGACAAGAAGTTCCGCCACAACATCGATGTGGTGGTTGACCGGATCGTGGTGAAGGAAGGCATCGAGACGCGCCTCGCCGACAGCTTCCGCACTGCGCTTAATCTGGCCGATGGCATCGCGGTAATCGAGCTTGCTGAAGGTGACGAACCGCCGCGCATCACCTATTCCGAGAAATTCGCTTGTCCCGTCAGTGGCTTCACCATCGCCGAAATCGAGCCGCGTCTCTTCTCCTTCAACGCCCCTTTCGGGGCCTGCCCGGTCTGTGACGGCCTTGGAATGGAGCTTTTCTTCGACGAACGTCTGGTGGTTCCCGACCAGAACCTGACCCTAATGCAAGGCGCCATCGCGCCTTGGTCCAAGTCGAAATCGCCTTATCTCACCCAGACGATGGAGGCGCTGTCCAAGCACTATGGCTTCAACCTTAAAGCCAAGTGGAAGGACCTGCCCGATCAGGTCAAGGACCTCTTCCTCCAAGGCTCGAAAGGCGAAGAGATCAATTTCCGCTATGACGAAGGCGGTCGCGTCTATCAGGTCAAGCGCGTCTATGAGGGGATCATCCCCAACATGGAACGTCGCTACCGCGAGACGGATAGTGCCTGGAGCCGTGAGGAAATGGAGCGCTATCAGGCCAACCGCGCCTGCGGCTCTTGCGGCGGTTATCGGCTGCGGCCCGAAGCGCTGGCGGTGAAGATCGCCAAACTGCACATCGGGCAGGTGGTGCAGATGTCGATCACCGAGGCCTATGGCTGGGTCGAGGGTGTCGCCGAAACGCTGACCAATCAGCAGAACGAAATCGCCAAGGCCATTCTCAAGGAAATCCGCGAACGCCTTGGATTCCTTGTGAATGTCGGCCTGAACTACCTGACGATGAGCCGCGCCGCAGGTACATTGTCAGGTGGGGAATCGCAGCGCATCCGTTTGGCCAGCCAGATCGGTTCTGGTCTGACGGGCGTCCTCTATGTGCTGGACGAACCCTCGATCGGCCTGCATCAACGGGACAACGACCGGCTTCTGACGACGCTGAAGAACCTGCGCGATGCAGGCAATACTGTGCTGGTGGTCGAGCATGACGAAGAAGCGATCCGCGTGGCGGATTACGTCTTCGACATGGGGCCGGGTGCCGGTGTCCATGGCGGCCGGGTCGTCAGCCATGGCACTCCCGAGGCTGTTGCGGCCGATCCGGCCAGCCTGACCGGCCAGTACCTGTCCGGTCAGCGCGCAATTGCAGTGCCGAAGACCCGCCGCAAAGGCAACGGCAAGAAGTTGACGGTCGTGGGGGCGACCGGCAACAATCTCAAGAACGTGACGGCCGAGTTTCCGCTTGGGATGTTCGTCTGCGTCACCGGTGTTTCTGGCGGCGGGAAATCGTCGCTGACCATCGAAACGCTCTACAAGACCGCCGCCAGTCGCCTGAACGGCGCGCATGAGACGCCTGCCCCCTGCGAGACGATCAAGGGGTTTGAACATCTCGACAAGGTCATCGACATCGACCAGCGCGCCATCGGACGTACTCCGCGTTCAAATCCAGCGACTTACACCGGGGCCTTCACGCCGATCCGCGACTGGTTTGCGGGCCTGCCGGAAGCCAAGGCGCGCGGCTACCAGCCCGGACGGTTCAGTTTCAACGTCAAGGGCGGGCGCTGTGAGGCGTGCCAGGGCGACGGTGTGCTGAAGATCGAAATGAACTTCCTGCCCGATGTCTATGTCACCTGCGAGACCTGCAAGGGTCACCGGTACAATCGCGAAACTCTTGAAGTGAAGTTCAAGAACAAAAGCATAGCCGACGTTCTTGACATGACCTGCGAAGACGCGCGCGAGTTCTTCCGGGCCGTTCCGGCCATCCGAGAGAAGATGGATGCGCTTTGCGAAGTGGGCTTGGGTTATATCAAAGTCGGCCAGCAGGCGACCACGTTGTCAGGCGGCGAGGCGCAGCGGGTGAAGTTGTCGAAAGAACTCAGCCGCCGGGCAACCGGCCGGACGCTGTATATACTTGATGAACCGACCACCGGCCTGCACTTCGAAGATGTGAGGAAGCTGCTGGAAGTGCTTCATTCCCTTGTGGAACAAGGAAACACGGTCGTGGTGATCGAACACAACCTCGACGTCGTGAAAACCGCTGACTGGGTCATCGACATCGGTCCGGAAGGTGGGGATGGCGGCGGCGAGATCGTTGCGACCGGCACGCCGGAGGAGGTGGTCAAGGTCGACAAAAGCCACACCGGCCACTACCTTAAGGACCTGCTCCGTCCCCGGAAGATGGCAGCGGAATAGCCGGAACAGTTAGCGCAAGCGCCAGGTTCGATTGTCGTTGATCACGTCAAGGACCATGGCGCTTGCGTTATCGACCCGGTACACCACGCCTTCCATCGCATAGTACCGCCAGGCGCCGTCGACTTTTGGCAGTTTGTAGCGCGTCGGGTTCAGCAGCAGCGACCGTTCTTCCACAGGGAACCGATCGCCGACCGCATAGGCGGGTGGCTTGACGTCGACTTTCAGCGTCCGGCGCAGCCGGCTGTCGTCGACGACTGTCCCATCGCACATCGATGCGACCAGGGAACTACAGTCCTTGGACAGCGCCTGGCCACTCAGGCTGGAAAAGACAGTTGCGGCAAGCAGCATACCACGCATTGTTTCACCAAACGACTCGAACCAGCCCCCGCAAGAAGCTTAGCCCAAGTCGGTGGTGAGGCAACTCACTTTCGATTTCATTCGACTGCTTGGGGGGTTAGTCCAGCGCCTTGAAGTTAAGGCTGGCCCCGTCCTTGATTCCGCTGAACCAACGCGCGGTGACAGTCTTGGTCTTGGTGTAGAACTTGAACGCGTCCGGCCCATACTGGTTCAGGTCGCCAAAAGCCGACCGCTTCCAACCGCCGAAGCTGAAGTACGAAAGCGGCACCGGGATCGGGAAGTTGATCCCCACCATCCCCACGTTGACGCGAGAGGCAAAGTCACGCGCCGTGTCGCCATCGGCGGTGTAGATCGCGGTGCCGTTGCCGTATTCGTTGTCCATCACCAGCTTCAATGCCGCATCATAGGACGCAGCCCGCACGGTGGTCAGTACAGGCCCGAAGATCTCTTGCTTGTAGATATCCATTTCGGGGGTGACATGGTCGAACAGCGACGGGCCGACAAAGAACCCGTTCTCATAGCCCTGCAGCTTGAAGCCCCGGCCATCGACCACCAGTTTCGCGCCTTGCTCGACGCCCGAGTTGATCAGGCCAAGGATCCGGTCCTTCGATGCCTGGGTGATGACGGGGCCGAAATCCACATCGTTTCCAGCGGTGTAGGGGCCGACCTTCAACTTCTCGATCCGCGGAACCAGCCGTTCGATCAGCGCGTCCGCCGTCTTTTCGCCGACCGGAACCGCGACCGAGATCGCCATGCACCGCTCGCCAGCCGCACCATAGCCCGCCCCGACCAGCGCATCCGCCGCCTTGTCCATATCGGCGTCAGGCATGATGATCATGTGGTTCTTTGCGCCACCAAAGCACTGCGCCCGCTTGCCGTTCGTCGCCGCCCGGCCATAGATGTACTGGGCAATCGGGGTCGATCCGACAAAACCCACGCCCTGAATCACCGGATGGTCCAGAATACCGTCCACCGCTTCCTTGTCGCCGTTGACCACCTGCAGCACGCCGTCCGGCAGCCCGGCCTCTTGCAGAAGCTGCGCCAGATAAAGCGAGGTCGAGGGGCAGCGTTCGGACGGCTTCAGGATCATCGCATTGCCTGAGGATAGGGCAGGGCCGATCTTCCACAGGGGGATCATCGCCGGGAAGTTGAAAGGCGTGATGCCTGCAACGACACCCAAAGGCTGCCGCATGGCGAAAAGGTCAATGCCGGGACCGGCACTGTCCATCATCTCGCCTTTCAGCATCGCGGGCGCGCCCATGCAGACCTCGATCACCTCGAGCCCCCGCTGCACGTCGCCCTTGGCGTCGGGGATGGTCTTGCCATGCTCACGGCTGACCATCTCGGCCAGCTTTTCCATGTCCCGGTTGATCAGCGCACCGAAGGCCATCATCACCCGCGCGCGCCGCTGTGGGTTGGTGGCGGCCCAGCCAACCTGAGCTTTGGCGGCCTCGTCGATGGCATGGCCAAGCTCGGCTGCACTGGCCAGAGCCACCTTTGCCTGAACTTCACCCGTGGCCGGGTTGAAGACCTCAGCAAAGCGGCCCGACGTACCCGCAACCAGCTTTCCGTTGATCCAGTGACCGATCTCTTGCATGGAATCCCTCCCGACGATGTTGGGGCGCTTTTACCATTGCGGAAATGCCAGACAAAGCGGCAATGTTCCAAAAGCGCTTTGCGGAAATGCAGTGATGGACTGGGATGATCTGCGTGTCTTTCTGGCGGTGGCACGGGCCGAAAGCCTTTCGGCAGCCGGAAAGCGGCTAAAGATCGACCCGGCGACCGTCGGTCGCCGGATTGCGCGGCTGGAAGAGACCATCCGTGCCCGGTTGTTCCTCAAATCCCCGCAAGGTTATGCGCTGACCGAGGCGGGTGCCCGCCTCATTCCCCATGCCGAGGCCGCTGAACGCGCGACCCTTGGCGCGGCCGAAAGCCTCTCCAAGCCCGGCGGTTTGAGCGGTCTGATCCGGCTTGGTGCGCCGGATGGTTGCGCGAACTACCTCCTGCCGCAAGTCCTGGCCAGAATTTGCGATGCAAATCCGGGGCTTGAAGTGCAGATCGTGGCGCTGCCGCGGGTCTTCAACCTGTCGAAGCGCGAGGCCGATATGGCCATCGCCGTCTCCCGGCCCGAGGCGGGGCGGCTTACAGTGCAGAAGCTGACCGACTACCGGCTGCATCTTGCTGCCAGCCGGGACTACCTTTCACAGGCCAAGCCGATCCGGTCACCCGAGGATCTGCAGCACCACCGGATCATCGGCTATATCCCCGACATGATCTTCGACAAAGAGCTCGACTATCTGGCCGAGATCGGGGCCGGGCCTGCGTCGCTGACCTCCAACTCTGTCTCTGTCCAACTGAACTGGCTTCGACACGGGGCCGGGGTGGGGGTTGTCCACGACTTCGCCCTGCCAGCCGCCCCCGGCCTTTCCCGCATCCTGACCGACCAGATCAGCCTGACCCGTGCCTTCTGGCTGATCCGGCATGAAAGCGACGCGCGTCTGGACCGGCTGAACCGTTTTGCCGACCAGTTGACCCGCGAGACCCGCCACGAGATGGCCCGGCTGGACGCGATCGTCGTTTCCAATGAAGAGCGTGCTTGACACGCTCCCCCTGCGAGGCGGACCCTGACCCTCTGATCGCGAGGAGTGACTGCAATGACAGTGCAACAGATTCTCAAGGTAAAAGGCGACGGTGCCGTCGTGACCGTCCCTTCGGCATCGACCTTGTCCGAAGCAGCGGCGGTCCTGTCGGCCCGTCGGATCGGGGCGGTCGTCGTGTCGGATGACGGCCAGCGTCCGCTTGGCATCCTGTCGGAGCGCGACATCGTGCGCGAGCTTGGCCAGCGCGGGGTCGGATGCATGACTGATCCGGTGACCAAGGTCATGACATCGAAGCTGGTCACTTGCACCCGGGCCGACCGCGCCACGGATGTCATGCAAAAGATGACCGACGGGCGGTTTCGCCATATGCCTGTCATGGATGGCGGCGTGATGGTCGGCTTCATTTCCATCGGTGACGTGGTGAAATCGCGCCTTGCCGAGTTGTCGATGGAAAAAGACGCGCTGGAAGGCATGATCAAGGGCTTCTAGGCCGCCAATTTGCGCTTGCGCCTAAGCGCGCAATATCGTTGCGTGCGGGATGTCAGTGGCCTTTTGGGGGATCCATGCGCATCGGGCTTTATCCGGGAACTTTCGATCCGGTCACGCTGGGCCATACCGACATCATCCAGCGCGCCATGGCCCTGGTCGACCGGCTGGTGATCGGGGTCGCGATCAACCGGGACAAGGGGCCGCTGTTCACCCTGGAAGAGCGTGTGGCGATGGTCGAGGCGGAATGCGCCGCCATCATTGCCAAGACCGGAGGCGAGATTGTCGTTCATCCGTTCGAAAACCTTCTCATCGATTGCGCCCGCGATGTAGGGGCGGGGATCATCATCCGCGGCCTTCGCGCGGTGGCCGACTTCGAATATGAATTCCAGATGGTCGGCATGAACCGCGCCCTCGATTCCTCGATCGAGACGGTGTTCATGATGGCCGATGCCCGGCGTCAGGCCATCGCTTCGAAGCTGGTCAAGGAAATCGCCCGGCTGGGGGGCGATGTGTCAAAGTTCGTGCCGCCGCCGGTGGTGGGGGCGCTTGCCGCCAAGTACGGCTGACCGGGCTATCCCTCGGTCGCCATCCCGATGACGATCAGGACCTGGTAATCCTGCTGCAGGCAGCCCGCCACCCTTGGCATCGCGGCTCCAGGCTCTACTAGAAACTGGGTGCGGTTCGCGGATGCGGGGGAACAGGACCGCGACCCGGCCTCAGGCACATAGCGGGCGGCCCGGCAGCGCAGGTGGGTGACGTCATAGATCGTGGCCCCGCTGTCCAGCGCCCAGGCTTGCTTGCCCGCAGCGTCCGGGGCCTCGATGGTCAGTACGGCTTGCGCCTCGCGGTCGCCGGTCACCACATAGCGTCCAGGAGCCAAAGGAAACAGCGGCGCTTCCATGATCAGGCCGTGCTCTTCCAGCCACCATGAGCCCGCATCGAAGCGCCATCCCGCCGGTGCCTCGCCCGCGGCTTCCAGCAGGGCCTCATATCCGGACAATTTCACGCCGCGCGGGCCGGGGTCTATGGCCCAATGACCCCAGGCCTCGGCCCCGGTGCCCACTGAGGCCCCCGGATCACCAAGGGCCGCGATGTACTGGGTCGGGACGGGCGTGTAGATGGTCTCGGACCGTGCCGCTGCGGGCGGAAGGCAGGCCGCAAGCGCGAGGACTGCAGTGCTTAAGGGGGAACGCATGAGGGTGACCTCTGGTCGGGGACATCCGGTACTGCAAACAGACTAACCGCTTTCCTGCGATGCAGTCACCAAAAACCGGAAGGGGGCCGATAGGCCCCCGGATTGTCGCACTCTTGGCAATCGCCCTCAGGCGGCTTTGCCGTAGACAGCTTCGCGGGCAATGCGCTCGGCGTCGGCAGGGAACAGACCAATGTCCAGCGCGATATCGGCCGGCAAATTGGCAATCTCGTCCCGCGTGGCCCGGTACCGCGCATAGTTCACAGCGGCGGTCTTCAGCATGTCGTATACGGTAAACATCTCATCGTCCTTTCGCTTTGGGGGTTCATCCCCCTTGCATGTGACCTATGTAAGCGACCCGGTAGCGGTAACAACGGCTAATGCTGCGATGCAGTCATGTGCAAAACGCATGGCTCAAAAAACACAAAAGGGCTCCGCGCGGCGCCCTTTCGACGTGATTTCAATAGGTTCAGATCAGCTTGCCCATCGCCACAGCCGTATCAGCCATGCGATTTGAGAAGCCCCACTCGTTATCATACCAGCTAAGGATCGACACGAAGGTCCCGTCCATCACTTTGGTCTGGTCCATGTGGAAGATCGACGAATGCGGGTCGTGGTTGAAATCCGAGCTCACCAGCTTTTCATTGGTGTAACCAAGGATGCCCTTCAGTGGCCCATCCGCGGCCGTCTTGATCGCCGCATTCACTTCCTCAACCGAGGTTTCGCGCTTGGCGATGAACTTCAGGTCCACGACGCTTACATTCGGCGTCGGCACACGGATCGAAATCCCGTCGAGCTTGCCCTTCAGTTCCGGCAGAACCAGACCCACGGCCTTGGCCGCGCCGGTCGAGGTCGGGATCATGCTCAGCGCCGCCGCGCGGGCGCGGTAAAGGTCCTTGTGCATCGTGTCGAGCGTCGGCTGGTCGCCGGTGTAGGAGTGGATGGTGGTCATCATCCCCTTCTCGATCCCGATCGCCTCATGCAGGACCGAGGCCACGGGCACCAGGCAGTTGGTGGTGCAGGACGCGTTCGAGACGACGATGTCGTCCTTGGTCAGGCTGTGGTGATTGATGCCGTAGACAATGGTCTTGTCCGCGCCGTCGCCAGGGGCGCTGATCAGCACGCGCTTCGAGCCATTCTCAAGATGCGCCTGGCACTTTTCCTTCGAGGTGAAGATGCCGGTGCATTCCATGACGATATCGACATCGCCCCATGGCAGCTCGGCCGGGTTCTTCAGCGCGGTCACCCGCATTGGGCCACGACCGACGTCGATGGTGTCCGCGCCCGTGGTCACCGTCGCTGGAAAGCGGCCATGCACCGAATCGTAGCGCAGAAGATGCGCGTTGGTCTCGACCGGGCCGAGATCATTGATCGCCACGACTTGAATGTCGGTGCGTCCCGATTCCACGATGGCACGAAGCACGTTGCGGCCGATGCGACCGAACCCGTTGATGGCAACTTTGACTGTCATGATCTTTCCTCTGTCCGGATGCGACTCACGTCGCCTGTTAGCGGTAACACAACTTGCCCCCGCTGATTATACCCCGAATGTGACGCGCTCAACGCCAGAATACCACCCATTCGACCAGGTCCAGGAACTTGCGCTCCAGAAACAGCAGGACGGCGCCATCATTTGTGATGAGGTCCGCACCGATCCCGACGGCAAGAAGGACGCCGATGATCAGTGCAAGCTGGTTTGTCACTGTTGAACCCCGGCACGCTGATTGCGGATCGGGTAAAGGCAGGCTTGAACACTGGCAGGTGACGACATCGAACTCTCATCTTGACCACTTCGCCCCCTTCCTTAGGTGATCCGGTTCCTGGTGGCGAGCCTCGTCTACAGCGCCAGCAACGGCGGAAAGGCATTCATGTCGGCAAACCGGCAGAAGGCGGGTCTGGAAAGCTCCATGACCGGCACCCGCTGCCGAAAGTTGTCGGTCAGCCGGGTCATCGCCGCCACATAGTCCGGAAGCGCCTCGCGCGGCAGCCAGGAGTGCATGTAAGCCATCGTCGTGTGGAACATGTACGTGTCGTGGCTTGCACTGCGGTAGCCAAACGTCCTGGCCAGCGTATCGCGCCAGTGCCGCGCAGCCGCTTCGTCTTCAGGCGTAGCACCCTTCAGCTCAAGGCCGAAAGGGGTGACCTCGACCGGCCGGATCGCGAAGTCAGGCAAGGTTGGAAAGTCGTGCAGCATCGTCATCATAGCATCCGTTACCGTATCGATGCTCGCATCGAGGGGAATGGTCGACGGCCAATGTCCGGAACTGCGACGCGTCTCGATGACGCCTTCGAATACCGTCATGTGGTAGCTTGCGACGTCAGTAAATGCGAAGTGTTGCGCGAAGGGCAGGGCCATGATCTCGCCCCTAAGCCAGATCAGCGCTGCTTCGGTCCCCGAACCTGACACGACCTGGGCCACAACCGTATTGCCGGCCTCGGGCAGGAACTGTCCGGCCTTGTCAAACCGCTGACCTAGCCTTGGGACGGGCGAACCTTCTGGTTTCACCAGATCGCTCTGCCAATCATGCCGCATGCTCGTCCTCCTTTTTGCAGCACTCTTTCGCGCCACGATGACAGGGCAGTGACAGGCCACGGCGATCCGACCCGAAAGCGGTTGCTGCGAGGCAGAGGTTCGGTACCATGCAACTGCAGTATTACTCAGGATTCGAAGATGAGCGGGCTTCTGGCACTTCTCGACGACGTGGCAGCCATCGCGAAAGTGGCTGCGTCTTCGTTGGATGACATCGCGGCGGCGGCGGCCAAGGCCGGGGCCAAGGCGGCGGGTGTGGTCATCGACGACGCGGCGGTCACACCGAAATACGTCCATGGATTCGAGGCCGACCGAGAACTGCCGATCATCAAGCGCATCGCCCTGGGCTCGCTGAAGAACAAGCTGATCGTACTTCTGCCCGGCCTTCTGGCGCTGGATTACTTCGCGCCTTGGGTGATCACGCCGTTGCTGATGATCGGCGGGGCCTATCTTTGCTTTGAAGGCGCCGAGAAAGTCGTCCATGTCTTCGCCCCGCATGCCGATCATACGGTGGAAGCGGATTTCGACACCAAGGACCCCGCCCATCTGGAGGAGGAAAAGGTCGCAGGCGCGATCAAGACCGACTTCATCCTGTCGGCCGAGATCATGACCATCGCCCTTGCGACCATCGAAAGCCCCAGCTTCTGGATGCAGGCGATCACCTTGGCGATTGTCGGCATCTTCATCACCGTCGCGGTCTATGGCGCGGTGGCGCTGATCGTGAAGATGGACGACGTGGGCCTTCACATGGCCGCCACAGGCCGCACCTCCGGGGGCAGGGCGCTGGGGCGGGGGCTGGTGCTGGCGATGCCGAAGCTGATGACGTTCCTCTCGACCGTGGGCACGGCGGCGATGCTTTGGGTCGGCGGCAATATCGTGATCCACGGGCTGGAGGTCACGCATCTGTGGGAATGGCCCTACCAGACGATCCACCACGCCGCCGAGGTTGTGGCCCACGCCGCGCCGGCGGCGAAGGGCTTTGTCGAATGGCTCGTCACTGCCACGCTGGACGGGGTCTTCGGGTTGATCCTCGGGGTGATCCTGATCCCGGTCGCGACGCGGGTGATCGGACCGGCGTTCGGCGCGCTATGGCCGAAGAAAAAACCCGCATGACCGACCGTTGGGGTGACGTTGCCACTCTGACGGGCCGCATCCTGATCGCCGCGCTGTTCTTGCTCGCCGCCCTGCAAAAGGCGACCAATCCAATGGCGGTTGAGGGTCTGCTTGCGGTGCGGGGCTGGCCGGTCTGGTTGGTCTGGCCCGCGCTGGCTTTCAACTTGGCGGCAGGCCTTGCCATTCTGGTGGGCGCGCAGGTTCGCCGGGTGGCTGCTCTTCTGGCGGCCTACTGCGCAGTAACCAGCCTTTTTCACTACATCCCCAGTGATGCTTGGCAGATGTCCATCTTCGTCAAGAACTGGTCCATTGCCGGGGGCTGCCTGATCCTGGCAGCCCACGGGGGAGGGCGCTTTGCACTTGACCGCTAGAGCAGGGCCTTGACCTTGGCCACGGTTGCCTCGGCGGTGATGCCGAACTCGGCGTAAAGCCGTTCGATCGGGGCCGAGGCACCGAAGCTGGACATGCCGACGAAATCGGCCTTCGCCTCACGCCCGCGCTCGCCCAGCAGCCAGCGGTCCCAGCCTTGCCGCACGCCTGCCTCGACGGCCACACGCACCGGACCTGCGGGAAGCACGCGTTTGCGCCACGCCTCATCCTGCGCCGCGAACAGCTCCATGGATGGCATCGAGACGACGCGGGTGCCGATGCCTTCAGCCTCCAGCGCCTCACGGGCTTTCAAGGCGATTTCCACCTCGGACCCGGTCGCGATCAGGATCGCCTGGCGTTTCCCAGAGGCCTCGGCCAATACATAGGCGCCCTTGGCGACCAGGTTCTGCGCGGTATGGGTCTTTCTGACCGCAGGCAGGTTCTGGCGCGACAGGGCAAGCACCGTGGGCCGGGTCTTCTCGGTCAGCGCGATTTCCCAGGCTTCGGCGACCTCCACCAGATCGGCGGGGCGGATCACCAGCGTGTTCGGCGTGGAGCGGGAAATTGCCAGATGTTCGACCGGTTGGTGGGTCGGGCCGTCCTCACCCAGACCGATGCTGTCATGCGTCATCACATAGACGGTCGGCACACCCATCAGCGCCGACAGCCGCATGGAAGGCCGCGCATAGTCGGTAAAGCACATGAAGGTGCCACCGTAAGGCCTTACCCCGCCATGCAAAACCATGCCGTTCATTGCGGCGGCCATGCCGTGTTCGCGGATGCCGAAATAGATGTAGCGGCCGTTGCGGTCTTCGGGCGTGAACACCCCCAGATCGGCAGTCTTGGTGTTGTTCGAGCCGGTCAGGTCGGCTGACCCGCCGATGGTTTCCGGGCAAACCGGGTTCACCGCCGCCAACACCTTTTCGGACGCAGCCCGGGTCGAGAGCTTCGGCGCATCCGTCGCCGCCTGTTTCTTCACCGCCCGGATCGTCGCCGCCAGCTTTGCAGGAGCCGCCAGCGCGAAAATCCGCGCGAATTCGGCCTGTTTGGCCGGCGACAGGGCGGCCAGACGCGGCTCCCATTCTGCCCGCGCCTTGGCTCCGCGCGCGCCAAGGCTTTCCCACCAGCGCTTGATCTCGGCGGGAACCTCGAACGGCCCACCTTTCCAGCCATAAAGATCCTTCGCGGCCTGCAGCTGCGCCTTGTCGGTCAGCGCGCCATGGCCCTTGTTGGTGTCCTGCGCTGCGTGGCCAAGCGCGATATGCGTCTTGCAGGCCACCATCGCAGGGCGGGGTGAGGCCTTGGCCGCCGTTAGCGCCCGGTCGATGTCTGCCGGATCATGCCCGTCGCAGTCGAAGACATCCCAACCGCTGGCCGCGAACCGGGCCTTCTGGTCGGTCACGTCTGCGATGGAGACCTTGCCGTCGATGGTGATGCCGTTGTTGTCCCAAAGCACGATCAGCCGCGAAAGCTGCTGCTTGCCAGCCAGACCGATGGCTTCCTGAGAAACGCCCTCCATCAGACAGCCGTCGCCCGCAATGACCCAGGTGTAATGGTCCTGGATCTTGGCCCCCCAGCGCGCGCGCAAGCTCTCCTCGGCAATCGCAAAGCCCACGGCATTGGCGATCCCCTGGCCCAGCGGCCCGGTTGTGGTTTCCACCCCCGCGACATGGCCGTACTCCGGATGCCCCGCCGTAATGGCACCCCATTGCCGGAACGCCTTGATCTGGTCCAGCGTCATGTCGGCATAGCCGGTGAGGTATAAAAGCGAGTAGATCAGCATCGACCCATGGCCCGCCGACAGGATGAACCGGTCGCGGTCGGCCCAGCGGGGGGCCTTGGGATCGAACCGCAGGTGCTTCTCAAAAAGCACGGTGGCCACGTCGGCCATCCCCATCGGCATCCCCGAATGCCCCGAATTCGCGGCCACCACCGCATCAAGGGTCAGCGCGCGGATCGCAGTGGCGCGCATCCAGTGATCAGGGTGCGACTGGCGGAGGGTCTCGATGTCCAAGGCAGCATTCCTTTGGCAAGCGGGTTATGGGGTTTGAAAAGCCTCCTACCCACCGCGACCGGCAAGATCAAGCTTGGTCCCCAAGGCCTTGGGAAGAAAGGCCGGTCGCCTTTCCCAGGTTTCGCGCTAAGATCGTCAGCCACGGGGGCCGAAGCGATTCGCGACCCAATAGAACAGTCAGGGCGCGGGACGGCGCCCGGGTAGAAGGGGGTGGGGATGCAGGATATAACCGAGCTGGAAAAGCGCATTACTGTGGCGCTGGAACGGATCGGCAAGGGGGTCGAGCGGCTGTCAAGCCAACCCCGATCCGCCGCGCCGGTCGCAGCGTCGGCTCCGTCATCCGACGCGGCGCTAAGGGCGCAGCTGGAAGAGGAGAAGTCGCTGACCGCCCAGCTTCAAGCGCGGCTTCGGGCCTCGAAAGACCGCGAGATCAAGGGCGATCTGCACGAAAAGGTCGACCGCCTGACGCATGAGCTTGACGTGCAGGGGCTCGAGTTGCAACGGATGCGGCGGGTCAATTCAACCTTGCGCGAACAGCTTGAAGCCCTGCGCGCAGCACAGTCGACCGGGGTTACAGAACCCGGTCTGATCAACAAGTCGATGGCGGCCGAACTTGACGCGCTCCGTGCCTTGCGGCTTACCGAAGTGGCCGAAATGGATGAAATCCTTGCTGCCCTCGAACCCCACCTGACGGAGGCCACCAATGCCAGAACTTGACGTCATGATCGGTGGCAGAAGCTTCCAGGTCTCTTGCCAGCCCGGCGAGGAACATTTCTTGCGGTCGGCCGCCGGACTGCTTGATGCCGAGGCGGCACCGATCATTGCCCAAATGGGGCGGCTGCCGGAAGTAAAAATGCTGTTGATGGCGGGGCTGATGCTGGCCGACAAGACCGCCTCGTTCGAAGACGAGTTGCGCAACCTTCGCGCCCGCGTCGCCGAACTGGAAGCCCGCCCGGTCGGCACCCGCGACGTGGCGGTGATCCCGCCGCAGGTGGTCGAGACGCTGGCCGAGATTGCCGCGCGCGCCGAAGCGATGGCGGCAAAGGTCGAAGAACGGGTCTGACCCCCGCGTCGGCTACGATTTCTCCAAAGAAATCGTGACGGAGCCTTCAAAGGCTCCGGACCGGAACTTTCGAAAATTCCGGTTGTTGCGGCGTCAGGCGTTGGCTTCGCGGATCTTTTCGGCGGCGGCTTTGTCAAAGGCCACGCCCTTGGTTTCCAGAAGCTGGTCCAGTTCACCCGAAAGCGTCATCTCGGTCACGATATCGCAACCACCCACGAACTCGCCCTTGACGTAAAGCTGCGGGATCGTTGGCCAATCGCTGAAGTCCTTGATCCCCTGACGAATTTCGGCATCGGCAAGAACGTTCACGTCTTGAAACTCGATCCCCATGAAGTTCAAGACGCCCGCCACGCGGCTGGAAAACCCGCATTGCGGCATCATCTTGGTACCCTTCATGAACAGCACCACGTCATTCTTCTCGATAGTGTTTCTGATCGTGTCCGCCGCGCTCATCGCCTGCTCTCCTGTTCGTCCTGATCTGTGGCGGCGCCATACCGGCCACCCGTGTCGCGCCCGGCCAGATACGAGGCCATGCGCCGTTCCATTTCCGCCGCCGATGCGCGCCGATCCTCGTCACGTGCGTCGGCATCTCGACCCTTTCGCCGCGACCGCCTAGCCTGCAGGATCGACACGATCCCGACAAGGGCCATCGCCGCCGGGATCAAACTGCCAAGTCCGGTGCCTGACGGCATCTCAGTCCAGCGCCTTCGTCGTCAGCGCCAGCGCATGAAGCTCGCCCTGCGCTCCATCCATCTTGCCTTTCAGCGCCGCATAAACCGCCCGCTGCTGCTGGACCCGGTTCATACCCTTGAAGCTCGCGTCCACCACTTCGGCCGAGAAATGCGCGCCATCGTCACCCTGCACCGTGATGCGGGCCGTCGGAAAAGCCGCTCGGATCAGCGCTTCGATTTCATGCGCATCAATGGCCATAGAGGTTCCCTTGTATCGTCATAGCAAATCTAGGTGTTGGCGTGGCGGGCTGCAAGCGGGGAAGGGTCAGGTTTCAAAACCCCAAAGGTAAATGAGGAACATCCCCTGCGTCGCAGGGTCAGGCCTGACCGCGATGGTGAGGTAAGGAAGCGCAGCGGTCCTGGTTTCCAGCATCGCGAGGTCACCCGCATCCTGCCAGTCCCACCACTCCGGGCCATCGGGGCCAAGATAGGGCGTTGGTGCGGGCAGCAGCGTGGCAAGGCTCGCCCCGAACGAGGACAGGATTGCCTCGACAGAGGCCCGATCGCCCTGCAGCTTTGCCTGGATGAACCGGTCCTGAAAGCCGCCTTCGATCATGCCGATCACGGTGATCCCTTGCGGCAATGGTCCGCCAAGATCCCCCTCCAATATGCGCGATGCCTCTGCCGGGTCAGAGATGGTTTCATCACAAAAGGTCAGGCATTGGGCCCCGGCTGCGCTGGGAAGGGTCAGCGCGCCAAGAAGACATAGAACCAAAGAGAACCGCGTCATTTCTGCCCCATTAATTGACTAGCGCGGCTGCGCCTCCCATTCCGAGCGCAGCATGCCGTAAAGCAGCGTATCGACGTTGCGCCCGAGTACCGGGATATAGTCGTGGTTTCGCAGCCGGGCCTCCAGCGTGAAGCCTGCCCGCTGATAAGCGCGCATCGCCCGGGGGTTTTCGGCGCTGCAGTCCAGCCAGATGCGAGACGCGCTGTAGACAGTGAACGCATGGTCCACCAGAGTGCGTAGGAAAACCGACCCTTGGCCCCGGCCCACTTCGGTCAAGGCGAGGCGCATAAGCTCGACCCGGCCGGAGGCCTCGCCAAGCTCGCAGAAAATGGCAAACCCGGCAGGCACGCCCTCCGGCTCCCAGATCAGGATCTGACAATCGGCGGCGTCAAGATAGACCTGCAGGGCCGCTTCGGTTTCGTCAGTGACGAACGGCGCATAGTCGGGCCGCCCCGCCAGCGACCGGACGAAAGGCAGATCGGCCGAGGTTCCCAGCCGCAGCATCAGACCCCGACAGTCGCCGCAAAAGCCGACCTGTAAAGCGCCGAAAGCTCCACCAATGGCGCGCTATCGGTCGCCAACGTCACCCGCTCGCCGCCGAACTGACCGACGTGGGTCACCTTGACCCCGCCAGCCGCTGCCATGAAGGCCGCAAGATCATTCGGCCGGATCGCCACCAGATACCGCGCCTGATCCTCGCCGAAAAGCTGGCCGATATCGCCCGACTTGAGGACCAGCCCCAGCCCGGCACCTTCGGCCATCCGGAAGGCGGTCAGCGCCAGGCCGCCGTCGCCCAGGTCGCGCGCCGCATGAATGCGCTTGCGGTTGGCCAGAAGCGCCTTTGCCGCATTGGCTTCCAAGGTCAGGTCCACCGGCGGTGGATCGCCCGCTTCGATCGCGAACGCCTCGGCCAGCAGCGCCGACTGGCCGAGATGACCGCGCGTCTCGCCGATAACGACGGCGATGTCGCCCGACTTCGGCTGCCCGGCGATCAGTTCGTCCGCCTGCATGATCCCTACCGCGCCGATGGTCGGCGTCGGCAAGATCGGCTGGCCATCGGTTTCGTTATACAGGGACACATTGCCCGACACGATCGGCATGTCCAGCGCCTTGACCGCCATCCCGATCCCCTGCAGCGCGCCGACGAACTGGCCCATGATCTCGGGCTTTTCCGGATTGCCGAAGTTGAGGTTGTCGGTCGTGGCCAGGGGCTTTGCCCCGACCGCGACGAGGTTGCGATAGGATTCCGCCACCGCCTGCTTGCCGCCTTCGAACGGGTTTGCCTTCACATAGCGCGGTGTCACGGTCGAGGTGAAGGCCAAGAGCTTCCCCGTTCCATGCACCCGCACCACCCCCGCACCGACCCCCGGGGCGACGATTGTGTCGGCGCCAACCTGGCTGTCATACTGCTCGTAGACCCAAGCCTTGTGGGCATAGGATGGCGATCCGATCAGTGCCTTCAGTGCGGCAATTGGAGTGATCGCCGGCAAAGTGGGCAGGGGGGCGGGGTCCGGGCTTTCCACCCAGGGCCGGTCATATTCCGGCGCGCTGGAGGAAAGCTTCGACAGCGGGATATCCGCCTTCACCTCGTTGCCGTGCAGGATCAGGAAGCGGTCCTCGGGGATCGTCTCGCCCACGATGGCGAAATCGAGGTCCCACTTCACGAAGATCGCCCGCGCCTCGGCCTCCATCTCGGGCTTCAGCACCATGAGCATCCGCTCCTGAGACTCGCTCAGCATCATCTCGTAGGCCGTCATCCCCGTCTCGCGCTGCGGCACGTCGTCCAGTTGCAGCTTGATGCCAAGCCCGCCCTTGTCACCCATCTCGACCGCCGAACAGGTCAGGCCTGCCGCCCCCATGTCCTGGATGGAAATCACCGCGCCCGACGCCATCAGCTCCAGACACGCCTCCAGAAGCCGCTTCTCGGTGAAAGGGTCGCCGACCTGCACGGTGGGGCGCTTTTCCTCGATCGTGTCGTCGAATTCGGCGGATGCCATCGTGGCCCCGCCCACCCCGTCACGCCCGGTCTTGGCCCCAAGATAAACCACCGGCATCCCCACGCCCGAAGCTGCAGAGTAGAAGATCTTGTCGGTATCTGCCAAGCCCGCCGCAAAGGCATTGACCAGGCAGTTGCCGTTGTAGCTGCGGTGAAAGCGCACCTCGCCTCCCACAGTTGGGACGCCAAATGCATTGCCATAAGACCCCACGCCTTCCACAACACCCTTCACCAGATGTGCGGTCTTGGGATGGCTCGGCAGCCCGAACGACAAAGCATTCATCGCCGCAATCGGCCGCGCACCCATGGTGAAGACGTCGCGCAGGATGCCGCCGACGCCGGTCGCGGCCCCCTGATGCGGCTCGATGTAGGACGGGTGGTTGTGGCTCTCCATCTTGAAGATCACCGCCTGGCCGTCGCCGATATCGACGACACCCGCATTCTCGCCCGGCCCGCAGATCACCTGCGGCCCGGTGGTCGGCAGCTTCTTCAGATGGATTTTCGAGGACTTGTAGGAACAGTGCTCGTTCCACATCGCCGAGAAGATGCCAAGCTCGGTGAAGGTCGGCGCGCGGCCCAGAATGGCCAGCAGACGCTCCCACTCATCGGGCTTGATGCCGTGGCTCGCGACCAGTTCCGGTGTGATGGCGGGCTCTGACATGACATCCCCTCGGGCAGGTTTCGCCGCCTCATACGGGAAAGGCCGGGGAAGGGCAAACCGCGGCTGACAGCCGCGCCGCAAATTTTTCGCAGAAAAATTTTACGCCTTGTCGAAACCGATGTCGAAAATCCTTCGGGCCAAGCGTCCTTGATATAAGATCACGGGCAATCCCGCCCGGATCAGACCTCGAAAGGACCCGGCATGAAGTACCTTGTGACCCTTTACAGCGCCCCCGGTGCGGAACCTGCCCCCGGCACGCCCGACTTCGACGCGATGATGGGCGAATATTTCTCGCTCGATGACAGAATGAAGGGCGTGGCCACATTCCTTTCGGGTGAGGGCCTACAGGGCATCGAAACCGCCACGACGCTTCGCAAGCGCAATGGCAAGGTCGAGACCGTCGATGGTCCCTTCGCCGAAACGCGCGAGCATCTGGGCGGCTTCTATTTGATCGACGCTCCCGATCTCGATGCAGCCCTGCGCTATGCCGCCGCAATCCCCGCCGCCCGCTATGGCTCGGTCGAGGTTCGCCCGGTGATAACCTACTGACAGCCAGCCCCCGCGCCTTGGACTGTGCCTGATACATGCCCGGCGCGCGCGCTCGATCAACTCCCCCAACAACCTCCAGAAAGTATGAAACGATGATCTTCACCGTAACCCCCGTCTATGCCCTGCCAGTCGCTCTCATCTATCTGATCCTGTGGTTCCGCGTCTCTGCCAGGCGCGGCGCGACCGGCACCTCCTTTGGTGATGGCGGCGATATGCTTCTCCTCCAGCGCATCCGACAGCACGGTAATTGCGCCGAATGGACCTCGCTTGTCCTGATCCTCATGATCCTTGCCGAAGGCATGACCGCCCCTGCGGTCTACCTGCACATCTCCGGCGCGCTCCTGCTGATCGGCCGGATCGCGCATCCCTTTGGCCTCAAGCTCGACAACGCGGGTCACCCGTTGCGCTATGTCGGCAATGGCTCCAACATCCTTGCAGCCCTCAACGCGATGGTCTGCCTTGCCGTCAACCTCATCAACCTTTGACCAGCGGAAAGAAAAATCATGCAGTACATGCTCTTGATCTACAACGACCCGGCCCGGATGCCCGCCTACGGCACCCCGGCCTTTCAAGAAACCATGGGTGCGTTCTTCGCGCTGAATGAGAAGCTCAAGGCCGACGGCGTCTTGCGGGCTGGAGAGGGCCTGCAGGGGATCGAAACCGCCCGCTCGGTACGGGTGAAAGCGGGCAAGGTCGAGGTGATGGACGGCCCCTTCGCCGAAACCCGAGAGCATCTGGGCGGCTACTATGTCATCGACGTGCCCGATATCGACGCTGCGATGACCTATGCAGCACTGATCCCCTCGGTGCATTACGGGACCATCGAGGTGCGCCCGATGCTGGACTACAAACCGGCAGGCTGACCCGCATGACCCCGTCCGTGTCCCAGGCGATCCCGATTGCCAGAGTGCTTGAAGACGTGATGCGGACCAATCGGGGGCGGCTTCTTGCCGCCCTCGCGTATCGGACCGGCGATGTCCAGCGCGCCGAGGATGCGCTGCAAGAGGCGATGATCTCGGCCATGCAGCACTGGGGCAGGGCAGGGGTGCCCGACAGCCCGGAAGGCTGGCTTCTGCGGGCGGCCCTTCGCAAGACGATCGACGGCTACCGCCGTGACCGTACCGCCCGCAACCATGCCGCCGCGATGGAGCGTCTGGCCGAAGACGAGGCCGCGCTGGCCGATGCGCCCGAAATCCCCGACGACCGGCTGCGCCTGATCTTCGCCTGTTGCCACCCGGCGCTGGAGGAGAAGTCGCGTGTCGCCCTGACCCTCCGCACGTTGTGCGGTCTGTCGACCCCCAAGGTTGCCGCCGTGTTCCTAGATGCCGAGACGACGATGGGCCAGCGCCTGTCCCGCGCCAAGGCCAAGATCCTCGCCGCGCGCATCCCCTTCGCCGTCCCCGGACCTGAGGACTGGCCGGACCGGCTGAACTCGGTCCTTACCGTGGTCTATCTGATCTTCACCGCCGGATACGTGCAGGGCCCTGACACCGATCTTTGCCTTGAGGCGATCTTCCTTGCCCGGCTTCTGACCACTCTTGCGCCCAACGAGCCCGAGGTCGAGGGCTGCCTTGCACTCCTCCTTTTGACCCACGCTCGCGCCGCCGCGCGGATCGGCTTAGATGGCCAGACCCGGCCACCCGCCCAGCAGGACCGCAGCTTGTGGAATTCCGCCATGCTCGCCGAAGGCCTTGCCGTCCTTGATCGTGCTGTCGCTCGCCGCAGCCCCGGCCCGTTCCAGTTGAAGGCGGCCATCGCCGCCCTTCACGCCGCGCCGGATGGACCCGACTGGCCGCAGATCGCCGCCCTTTATGCCCGGCTCTACGACTTCGAGCCGACCCCGGTCATCCGCCTGAACCATTCGGTCGCTGTCGCCGAGGCGGGCGAGCTTTCCATTGCGATTGCCGCATTGAACGCGCTTGCCGAACCGCTGGCAGGCTATCAACCCTATCACGCAGCCTGCGCCGAATATCTTGGGCGCAACGGTGACATCGGCGCTGCAATGGCTGCCTACGCCAAGGCCATCGACCTTGCCGCATCCCCGGCTGACGCGGCATTCCTGACCAGCAATCGCGACCGTCTTTTCACCTAGTCGGACCCGAGCAACCGGCCGAGCGAGGCTGCCAACGTCTCCGCCTCGCCCGGCTGTAGCTTGCCGCCCACATGTTTCTGGATCAGCGCGCGATAGGTAGGCCACATCCGCAGCAACTCATGTCCTGCCTCGCTTAGCGCCATCTCGAACCCGCGCTTGTCCGCTGCACAGGGTTGGCGCACCAGATATCCCGCGGTCACCATCCGGTCCAGTAGCCGTGAGACATTGGACTGCGGGATCAGAAGCTCATCCTCGATCTCGATCGGGCGCATTGGGCGGCCCGCGCGGCGCAGTTCCAGCGCCACATCATACCAGCCGAGCGGCGGAAATCCCTCCGCCTTCAGATCGGCTTCGACCCTGCCCACGACGACACGCGCAGCCTTGACCAGCCGCGCCCAGGCCAGAACCGTTGCGTCATCGGGACCGTCACTCATGGCCGCAGCATAGCAGTTCATGCAGATGCATCAAGATTGACTTTCATGCAATCGCATGCAATATTAATGCAGTTGCATGAATCATGACCCACGGAGACCCCAATGACCCCCGACCTCACACTCGTGTCCTTCGACCTCTGCCCCTATGTCCAGCGTGCTGCCATCGTGCTTGCAGAAAAGGGCATCCCCTTCACCCGCCGCGATGTCGATCTGGCCAACAAGCCCGACTGGTTCACCCGCATCTCGCCACTCGGCAAGGTGCCGCTTCTGATGGTCCGGGACGAAGTCCTTTTCGAAAGCGGCGTCATCGTGGAGTACATCGAGGAAACGACCCCGCAGCCGCTCCATCCCGCAGACCCGCTCGACCGCGCGCGGCATCGCGGGTGGGTGGAGTTCGGCTCCTCAATCCTGTCGGACATCTGGGTGCTGGAGACGACGACGGATGCCCCGACCCTCGACCAGAAAGCCAGGACGCTGCACGAGAAATTCACCCGGATCGAGACCGCCCTCGGCACCGGCCCCTTCTTCTCCGGCCCCGATTTTTCAGTGGTCGACGCGGTCTTTGCCCCGGTCTTCCGCTATTTCGACGTCTTCGACCAGATCGCCGACCTCGGCATCCTGACCGGCCTGCCCAAAGTCGCCGCCTGGCGCCGGGCGCTTGCCAAACGGGCCTCGGTGATCAATGCCGTTGTGCCTGACTATCCCGAACGGCTGCGGGCATTCCTTCATCGCCATAACGCCGCCCTGCTGGCGAGGGGCTAAAAAAAAGGCCGAGCTTCCGCTCGGCCAAGTCCAACAGGGAGGTACGAAGAGGCGAGAGCAAGCTCATCGCCGCTTCATGGATTGAATTAGTGCCACTTGATTGCGCAAACAAGTATGGAATGCCCGCCCGTTTGGCATTTCCGTTATGCGCCTGCTGCATGGCAGCCGCTCACGCAGCGACTTCCTCTTGCTGGCGGCGGCGAAAGGCCATGATCTCCTCGGTCACAAAATCGCGGAAGGCCGCCACGCGCTTGGAATGGCGCAACTCCTCCGGATAGGCCAGAAACACCGGTACTTCGCCACTTTCCACGTCCGGCAAGACCCGCACAAGACTGGGAAAATCCTCGGTCAGATAATCCGGCAGGACCCCAATTCCCAGATGGTTCAGCACCGCCTGCAGCACCCCGAAATAGTTGTTCACCGTCAAGGTTGACGGAATGTCATGCGTCATCAGTTCCGCCACCAGCAGCGCGCCCGCTGCAACCTGAGGCGTCCCCGCATGCTGGCAGATCAAGCGATGCGAGCTGAAATCATCCATCGATTCCGGCGTCCCATGGCTTGCCAGATACTCTGGCGTCGCGAACAGCTGCATCTTGATGTTCATCAGCCGCTTGCGGATCAGGTCGGCTTGGGATGGCTCCTTCATCCGTATCGCCACATCCGCCTCGCGCATCGGCAAGTCCAGAACCCGCTCTTCCAGCATCAGGTCAATCTTCAGCGCCGGGTACTTTTCGTAAAGCCGGGCAAGGCGCGGGGCCAGCCACAGCGTCCCGAACCCCGTCGTGGTTGTCACCCGCAGCTCGCCAAAGACCTCGTCCTCGCTGTCCCGGATGCGGGCCGCCGTCGCATCCAGCCGCCGCACCATCTGCTGCGTCGCGTCATAGAGAAGCTCTCCCTGCTCGGTCAGGATCAGCCCCCGCGCATGGCGGTGGAACAGCGTGACCGCCAGGCTTTCCTCCAGTGCCCGGATCTGCCTGCTGACCGCAGACTGGCTGAGATGCAGGATCTCTCCGGCATGGGTCAGGCTGCCCTTTTCCGCCACCGCGTGGAAAATCCTCAGCTTGTCCCAATCCATGACGGTCCCCTTGCAAATACCGCCAATACCCTAGCATGCCCATCTCGCGTTAGGGAAACGTGATGACACCTCCTGGCCGTTATCCCCGACCCAAGCGGCATCCCGCCCGGCAAGCATGGCACTTTCCCCTCCCGACGCAGGGGCCTATGATTGCCAAAACGGCAGGTTGCGGCGACGATGTGCGCAAAGGAACAGGGGCAGGCATGGCGGTTGGCATCTTCGATTCGGGTCTCGGTGGGCTGACCGTTCTCGATGCGGTAACAAAGCGGCTGCCCGACACGCCATTTATCTACTTTGGCGACAATGCCCACGCCCCCTACGGCGTTCGCACCGCCGATGACATTTTCAACCTGACCTGCGCTGCAGTTGAGCGGTTGTGGGACGAAGGCTGCGATCTTGTCATCCTCGCCTGCAACACCGCCTCGGCTGCCGCGCTGAAGCGGATGCAGGAAACCTGGGTTCCGCCCGAAAAGCGCGTCCTCGGCGTCTTTGTCCCTTTGATCGAGGCTCTGACGGAACGGCAATGGGGCGACAACTCCCCCCCGCGTGAGGTTGCCGTCAAGCATGTGGCGCTTTTCGCGACCCCGGCCACCGTTGCCTCCCGCGCATTCCAGCGCGAACTGGCCTTCCGAGCGATCGGCGTCGATGTCGAGGCCCAGCCCTGCGGCGGCGTGGTCGATGCCATCGAACAGGGCGACGATATCCTGGCCGAGGCGTTGATCCGCAGCCATGTCGAGGCCCTGAAACGCCGGATGCCCCATCCACAAGCGGCGATCCTGGGCTGTACGCATTACCCGTTGATGCAACAGGTCTTTCAGGATGCGCTTGGCGAAGGGGTCAAGGTCTATTCCCAGGCCAATCTGGTCGCCGAAAGCCTCGCAGATTACCTGACGCGCCGCCCCCAGTTCCTTGGTGCCGGCACGCAGACAAAATTCCTGACCACCGGCGATCCGGCCTCGGTTTCGAACAAGGCCATCCAAATCCTGCGCCGAAAGATCGCCTTCGAGGCCGCATGACCGCCTCCTATGAAGCCGAGCTTGCCGACTGGCGCGCGACCCGACTGGCCGCTTTGGTCGCTGAAGATGGTTGGCTGAATCTGACCGACCGGGTCGAGATTGCCGGTCCGGGCCGTTGGTCGGTTGGCGCGGGCGCGGGGAATGATCTGCAGTTGTCCGTTGGGCCCGAAAGGCTTGGCCGGTTACAGATTGACCAAAGTGGTTTTGCTGCACTGCATTCGGCCGATAAAGTCAGAGTGTTTCAGACCTTCAAAGGCAGTTTCCCGCGTGTTCGTCTGAAATCTCTGCTTGTCGAGCTTCACACAGTTGTAGGCAAACACGCTCTGCGCGTGCGCCAGATCGACCATCCTGCCCGCGTTACCTTTCCGGGTCTGCGGCAGTTTCCGACCGACCCCGCCTGGGTCATACTCGCCAGATGGGACCGGTTGCCCGATCCGGTGACGACGTCGGTCGATATGGTCTCGGGCGCTGTTGAAACCGTTGTGCAGACGCATGTGGCACGCTTCAGCCGGGCAGGGCAGGACATCGCCCTGATCCCAACGCATTGGAAGGGCAACCAGCCGATGTTCGTGATCCGCGATGCGACGTCAGGGCCAGAAACCTATGGCGCATCTCGGTTCCTTTTAGGCGATGTTCTGGACAATCAGGTGATCCGGCTGGACTTCAATCGTTTGCACAACCCGCCCTGTGCCTTCACCGACCTTGCCATCTGCCCGCTTCCGCCGACCGGCAACATCCTGCCGTTCCGTATCGAGGCAGGCGAGCTGGCCCCCTGACCCCCGACCCTTGCAAGTGCTTACCCCCGCAGCGCCCCGAACGCATAGCGGTAGGCCAGCGCCACGCCGCCCGCGCCGCCGACGATATTGCCAAGCGTGACCCAGACCAGGTTGCCGATCACGCCCGTAGTCGCGACCTCCGCACCGGCCCAGATGCCCGCTGGCAAAAGGAACATGTTCGCCACCGAATGCTCCAGCCCCATGGCCACGAACGCAGTGACCGGCCAGAGGACGCCCAGGATCTTGTCGGTCGCCGTGCGTGCCGCAAAGCTCAGCCAGACTGCAAGGCAGACGAGCGCATTGCACAATGCGCCCCGTACACAGGCCTCGACCGCCGGAAGCGCCGCCTTTGTCGTCGCGGCCTTCGCAGCCGTCTCGCCCATCGGCCCGTCCAGAAGGCCCGAAAGGCCGAAAGCCACCGCTAGGCCTACCGCGCCGATCAGATTGCCCGCGTAAACGATCCCCCAGTTCTTCAGCAGGGCCCCGACGGTGATCCGCCGGTCGACCGCAGCCATGACCATCAGCGCATTGCCGGTGAAAAGCTCGGCCCCGCCGACGACGACCAGGATCAGACCCAATGCGAAGACTGCACCACCCAGCACCCGGTGCGGCCCGTAACCCGGATCAGCGCCCGCCATCGCCAGACACCAGAACGCCGCGCCAAACCCGATGAAGGCCCCCGCCAGCATGGCAAGCGTGGCCATGCGGTGCAGCGGCAATCCGGCTTTTGCGACCCCCGCCGTCTCGATCAGCGCCGCGATCTCGGCAGGCTTGTAGGCATCATGGTTCTCTGCCGTCATTCTGGCCTCCGGGTTGCGGACAGAATAGCCGGGAATAGGCCGGAGCACAGCAAAAAGGCACGCCTGCTGGCGTGCCCCTCAAGTCTTGCGAAATCCTTAATGCCCAAGACCAACCTATTGATCTTATGAACATCTTCTTTCCTGTCCACCGTGGACATCAGTCCCTGGCGCGCTCCACATAGCTGTCGTCATCGGTGTTGATGACGATCCGGACCCCCGCCCCGATATGGGGGGGGACCAGCACCCGCACGCCGATGTCGGTCATCGCGGGCTTGTAGGACGACGACGCCGTCTGCCCCTTGGTCACCGGCTCGGTCTCGGTGATCTCGACGGTGATCTTTTGCGGAACTTCCAGTGCGATCGGGACCCCCTCGAAGGTCTTCACATAACAGCGCATACCTTCCCGGACATAGGGCTTGTTCCCGCCCATCACATCCTCGGTCACGACCACCTGTTCATAGGTGGCGGGCTCCATGAAATGGAACCCCTCGCTGTCCTCATAAAGGAAGTCATACTCCCGCTCGTCCACAGTGGCCTTCTCGACCATCTCGGTCGTCCGCCACCGCTCGCTGACCTTGGTTCCGTCCGAAATCCGGCGCATGTCAACGCTGGTGGTGGGCGTCCCCTTGCCGGGGTGGAAATTGGAGGCGGTCAGAACGACGTAGAGCCTGCCGTCCATCTCGACGACATTGCCCTTACGCAGGCTGGAGGCGATGACTTTCACGGGTTGATCCTTGTGATCCTTGGTCCGGTCCCCTAGACCGGCGTCGCCGCGCGGCCTAACCCATCCCGACCGGAATTTCCAGATGAATCCCGACACACCCCAGAACACCCCGTGGTGGACCCCCGCCCTTCATGCCGACCGCAGGCCGCTTCTGCTCACCCGCAACCGCATCCAGACGGCGATCCGGGGCTGGCTGGCGGTGGAAGGCTTCACCGAGGTCGATCCTGCCGCACTGGCGATCTCGCCGGGGAACGAGGCTCATCTTCACGGTTTCCGGACCGAGGCCATTGGCAACGATGGTGTGGCACGACCGATGTACCTTCACACCTCGCCCGAATTCGCGATGAAGAAGCTGCTTGCCGCCGGGGAGACCCGCATCCATGCCTTTTCTCATGTCTGGCGCAACCGCGAGCGGGGGCCTCTGCATTCGCCGGAATTCACGATGCTGGAATGGTATCGGGCCGGCGAAGGCTATGAGCGGCTGATGGAGGATACCGTCACGTTCCTCCGGCTGGCGGCAGAGGTCGCGGGGGCCACGACCCTGCGCTTTCGCGACCATAGCTGTGATCCGTTCGCCAAGCCTGAACGGCTGTCGGTGGCCGAGGCCTTTGCTGTCCATTCCGGGGTCAACCTCATGGCTTCGATCAACCCCGACGGGACGACAGATGTGCTGCGGCTGGGGGCGGAGCTGGACCGCGTCGGCATCCGCCGGGCCACTGACGATACCTGGTCGGACATGCTGAGCCGCGTGCTGTCAGAGAAAGTCGAGCCCCAGCTTGGCGCGGGGCGGATCACAATCCTGGACCATTATCCCTCGTCCGAAGCCGCCTTGGCCCGGAAGGTGCCGGGGGACGCCAGGCTCGCCGAGCGGTTCGAGGTCTATGCCTGTGGTGTGGAACTTGCCAACGGCTTCGGCGAGTTAACTGACCCGGAAGAGCAGCGGCGGCGGTTCGGGCTGGAGATGGATGAGAAGGAACGGGTCTATGGAGATCGGTATCCGCTGGATGAGGACTTCCTCGCGGCCCTGAAGATCATGCCGCCGGCCGCAGGGATAGCGATGGGGTTCGACCGGGTGGTGATGCTGGCCACAGGGGCGCCGCGGATCGAGGATGTGATGTGGGTGCCGGTGGGGTGACAATGGCTGTCCACGGTGGGCAGCGCAAAAGACAGAATAATTACAATGAGGTGAGTGCGGTCGTTAAGGGGTCGGTAAGGATAGAGTGGGTCGATCGGCCGACTGCCCCCGACCGTTTCAACGGGGAAGCGGGGGGCAATGGCGGAGTTTCACACGTCCCGCGGCTCGCATAGCGCGCCCCGTGCAGATATGGACCCAAGCATCACCCGCCCTGTCACCGGCGGATCAGGTCAAGGGCAGCTATGACCGTCCGATTCCATGCAACCCTGCACATGCTGAAGCATGTGGCCGATTTCGGAGGCTAGACTTGAAACCCCCGGACGCATAAATGTGAAGACGATGAGCCCGAGACCGACGACAGCTGCGGTCAGAACCACCCAGTCAACCGTGACCGCGCCGACGTCGTCCTTCAAGAAAGCTGAGAAGCTTCTCACGGTTTTGTCCCTCTTTGCCGTGGTCACTTTGTTCTGAACCGCGTCGTTCGGATCCATCGATGACCGTGTCCGATCGGTTAACGATAAAGTGATGTCGAAAAGTGGCGGGATTGAGTGCGGAAAGCGTTGTTTTTCGGCCTCCATGGCCATCTGCGTTGGGGAAGGCGTGCGGATAGCCACCGCCTTGAACCAGAAACTCAATCGACCGTGGTCTTACTGAAACTTCGCGGCACTTGCAAACTGCGGGCGGTGGTCGCAAAGAGGGGCCGTTCGTTTTATTGTCAGAGGCATGGCCATGACCCACAAGATCGCGATCCTCGGGGCCTCTGGGTATACAGGGGCAGAGCTGGTGCGTCTGATAGCGACGCATCCTGAGATGGAGATCGTGGCGCTGTCGGCGGACCGCAAGGCCGGGATGGCGATGGCAGAGGTGTTTCCGTTTCTGCGGCATCTGGACCTGCCGAGGCTGGCGAAGATCGACGAAATCGATTTTACCAATGTTGACTTGTGCTTCTGCGCGCTTCCTCATGCGACGTCGCAAGAGGTGATTGCCAAGCTGCCGCGTGATCTGAAGATCGTGGATCTGTCGGCTGACTTTCGCCTGCGTGACCCGGCGGAGTATCAGAAATGGTATGGCCAGCCTCATGCGGCACCTGATTTGCAGAAGGGAGCTGTCTACGGGCTGACCGAGTTCTACCGCGAGGAGATCCGCCGGGCGTGGCTGGTGGCGGGGACGGGGTGCAATGCGGCGACCGGGCAGTTTGCGCTGCGGCCTTTGATCGCGGCTGGGGTGATTGATCTGGATGACATTCTGATTGATCTGAAAGCCGGGGTTTCCGGGGCGGGGCGATCGTTGAAGGAGAACCTGCTGCATGCCGAGTTGTCGGGCGGCACCCACGCCTATTCGGCGGGGGGCAAGCATCGGCATCTGGGGGAGTTCGATCAGGAGTTCTCCAAGGTCGCGGGGCGGCCAGTGCAGGTGCAGTTCACGCCGCATCTGCTGCCGATGAACCGGGGGATTCTGGCGACGGTTTACGTGAAGGGCGATGCGAAGGTCGTGCATCAGGTGCTTGAAAAGGCTTATGAAAACGAGCCGTTCCTGAAGGTTCTGCCGTTCGGATCGCTGCCGTCGACGCGCGACATCGCCGGGTCGAACTTCTGCCATCTGGGGGTGATCGGGGATCGCAGGCCGGGGCTTGTGGTGGTGGTTGCGGTGCTCGACAACCTGACCAAAGGGTCAAGCGGGCAGGCAATCCAGAACGCGAACCTGATGCTGGGGATTGAGGAAACTTCGGGCCTGATGCTCGCGCCGGTCTTCCCTTGATCAGCGCCGAGGCGTCTCCACATTCGGCGTGGCACGTGATTTCAGGCTGCAAGGAACGCAAGCTATGACGATCAAACAGGAATTCCGGGGCCTTAAAGGGCTGAAAAAGCAGCGGCGGATTCAGGTGATCGTGCTGGCGGCGGCGGCGTTGTGCTCGGCCGTCGCGGTGATCTGGGTCTTTGTCCCGCCGAGCGCGTTCAACTACTTCCGCAGCCCGACCGAAGTGGTGACGACCCCCCCGCCTGAGGATGAGGTCTTCCGGATTGGTGGGCTGGTCGTCGAAAGCTCGATCACGCGCGGCGAGGGGACGGAAGTGGCTTTCGAGGTGACTGACACCAACGCCACAGTTCCGGTGCGCTATGTGGGCGTGCTGCCGGATCTTTTTGCCGAAGGGCAGGGGATGATCGCGCTTGGCCGGATGGAGGGCGGAGTCTTCCAGGCGACGGAGGTGCTTGCCAAGCATGATGAGACCTATATGCCCAAGGAGGTCATCGACGCGCTGAAGGAACAAGGTGTCTATCAAGCCCCCGAAAGCTAGGGCGCGCGCTCTGGCAGGGGGGCGTTAAGCCCGATTTGGCAGGTTTGTCCCGGATGAATGCCGGGGGATACCGATGCCGAATGTCAAAGAGATTGCCACCGAAATCGTCGCCCGCGAGGGCGGTTTCGTGAACGACCCGGATGACCCGGGCGGGGCCACGAACCATGGGGTCACCATCCATACTATGCGGCGGCTGGGGATCGACGTGAACCGCGACAACCGGATCGATGTGGCCGATGTTAAGGCCCTGACCCGGGCGCAAGCCGTTGATATTTATCTAGAGCATTACTTCAAGCGGCCCGGGATTGCGGCGTTGCCCGAGCCGTTGCAGGCCTCAGTCTTCGACATGTACGTGAATGCGGGCGGGAATGCGGTGAAGATCCTGCAGCGCCTCGTTACCGACATGGGTTTCCCCTGTGAGCCCGATGGCGAGATCGGGCCTGCGACGATTCGCGCGGCGCAGATGGCGTTTGAGGCCGCGCCGACCCATCTGGCCGATGCCTACGGGATTGCGCGGCGGAACTACTATTACGCGCTGGCCGACAAACGCGCGGCAAGCCGGAAATATGCCCGGCGCAAGGATGGCGGCAAGGGGGGCTGGATCACCCGGGCCGAGGAGTTCATCGCGCCAAGGTATCATCTGACGGCGGCCCAGCATGCGGCGCGGGTGGCGGCATGGGGATGATCGGCAAGCTGATCGGCGGCCCCGGCGCGGTGACGGCGCTGGGGGAGGCGGCGAAGGGGGTGGCGGAGGTCTTCGTCCCCTCCGCCACCAAACGGATGGAGCTGTCGGCCGAGGCGCAGATGACGGCCTTGCAGCAGCTGGGCGAGGAGTATCAGCATCCGGCGCTAAGCTGGTTCGACCGGATGGTGAACGGGTTGAACCGGATGCCGCGGCCGATGCTCGCCTTCGGGACACTGGGGCTGTTCACCTATGCGATGGTCGATCCCGAGGCCTTTGCGCATCGGATGGTAGGCTTGAACGCAGTCCCGGAACCGCTTTGGTGGCTTCTGGGGGCCATCGTTGCCTTTTACTTTGGCGCGCGCGAGACGCATTACTTCCGCAATCGGTCGGTCACCTCGCCCTACGCCGCGTCGGGGGCAGCACCCGAAGAGAATGCAGCACTGCAGGACTGGCGGCAGGCTTGAGCAATCCTTGACCTCTCTCTGGGCCTCTGGCATGGCCTTAAAGCTGAGAGGATGTGATCAAATGAACCTGTTTGCCGATATTCGTCAGCTTGTCGTTACCGAGCTTGAGGCCCTGATGGCCGCAGGTGCACTGCCGCAGGGGCTGGACCTTGCGGCGGTTGCAGTCGAGCCGCCGCGCGATCAAGGGCATGGCGATATGGCAACGAATGCGGCGATGGTGCTGGCGAAACCAGCGGGCATTCAGCCGCGGGCGATCGCCGACGCTCTGGCGACCGGCCTGATGGCGGACCCTCGGATAGCTGGGGCCGATGTCGCAGGGCCGGGGTTCTTGAACCTGCGGCTGGTGCCTGCGACCTGGCAAGGGCTGGTGCGCGAGGTTCTGATGCTGGGCGAGGGCTATGGCCGGTCGACCCTGGGGGCGGGCCGCAAGGTCAACGTGGAATTCGTCAGCGCCAATCCGACAGGGCCGATGCATGTGGGCCATGTGCGTGGGGCGGTGGTGGGCGACGCGCTGTCGCGGCTGTTAGCCTTTGCGGGTTGGGAGGTCACGCGGGAATATTACATCAACGATGGCGGCGCGCAGGTCGATGTGCTGGCGCGGTCGGCCTATGAGCGTTACCGCGAGGCCAACGGGCTGGAGCCGGAAATCCGCGAGGGTCTGTATCCGGGCGATTACTTGATCCCGGTGGGTGAGGCGCTAAAGGGCAGATACGGCGATACCCTGCTGGACAAGGGCGAAGAGGTCTGGCTGACCGAAGTCCGCGACTTTGCCACCGAGATGATGATGGCAATGATCCGCGAAGACTTGGCGGTGCTTGGGGTCCAGATGGATATCTATTCGTCGGAAAAGGCACTTTACGGTACCGGCAAGATCGAGGCCGCGATAGCAGCTTTGCGCGATAAGGGCCTGATCTACGAGGGTGTTCTGGAACCGCCGAAGGGCAAGACGCCCGAAGACTGGGAGCCGCGCGAACAGACTTTGTTCCGGTCGACGGCGCATGGCGATGATGTGGACCGTCCGGTGAAGAAGTCCGACGGCGCATGGACCTATTTCGCCCCCGACATCGCCTATCATTTCGACAAGGTGCAGCGCGGGTTTGACGAGCTGATTGATATCTTCGGCGCCGACCACGGCGGCTATGTCAAGCGAATGAAGGCGGCCGTTTCGGCTTTGTCGGAAGGGCGTGTGCCTTTGGACATCAAGCTGATTCAACTGGTGAAACTTTATAAGGGCGGCCAACCCTTCAAGATGTCGAAGCGGGCAGGGACATTCGTCACCCTGCGCGATGTGGTCGAGGAAGTGGGCGCCGATGTCACCCGCTTCATGATGCTGACCCGGAAGAATGACGTGGCGCTGGATTTCGACTTTGACAAGGTGATGGAGCAGTCGAAAGACAATCCAGTCTTCTATGTGCAATATGCCAATGCGCGGGTGAACTCGATCCTGCGGAAGGCGCGCGAGGCGGGGCTTGATGTCAGCGATACAACACTCGCTGCCGCACATCTGACCCATCTGGGGCATGAGTCCGAGCTTGAGGTGATCCGCAAGCTTGCGGAATGGCCGCGTCTGGTGGAAATCGCCGCCAAGGGGAACGAGCCGCACCGGGTGGCCTTCTACCTCTACGAGCTTGCGTCCGACTTCCACGGGCTTTGGAACCGGGGCAATGACGAGACGGCTCTGCGCTTCCTTCAGGATGACAAGGCCATTTCCCAAGCAAAAATCGCGCTGGCGCGGGCCGTGGGCGTTGTTATTTGCGCTGGTCTTGGTATCCTTGGCGTGACTCCGGTCGAGGAAATGCGCTGACCAGAAGCGCACTGCCGGATATGAGGCGTGATTGCAGGGGGGATTCAACCACCCCGCAGGCAGGGGCAGCAGATGGCGGACGCGGATTATGACTACGGCGGTGGCTTGGCGCATAGGCGGGGCGACCAGCCGCATGGCGCAAGGGATGTCCTCGCCGCAGCAAAGATACAGCGATACATCAATATCGCCGGGGGGCTGACCTCGCTGGCGCTGTTCATTGGGTTGGGGGTCTGGGGTTACAAACTGGCGGTCCGGGACGTGAACGGCGTGCCGGTGATTCAGGCGATGGATGGGCCGATGCGGATTGCACCCGACGATCCGGGCGGCGAGATCGCCGATCATCAGGGCCTTGCGGTCAACGACGTGGCGGCGGTCGGCATTGCCGCTCCCCCGCCCGAACGGCTTATCCTGGCGCCTCGTCCGGTCGAGTTATCGGTCGAGGACACGGCGGGCCTGGCCAGTCAGGCGATGCCTGGGGTCGCAGAAGCCTCGGCCCCCGGAGAGCTTCTGACCGGCAACGCCGATCTGGCGTTGGCCGCGACCCCGGTGGATGAAAGCGCCGACCCGACCGAGATTGCGGTCGATGCAGCCTTGGCCGAGGCTTTGGGGGCTGTGCCGGAGGAAGAACCGTCCTTGGAAGAGGTCGCGGCGTTGGTCGAACAGCCTGTGCCGGAAGGGGCGATCACGGTCTCGCTTCGCCCCAAGGCGCGGCCGGGAAGCCGGGCTGCCGCGGCCCCGGTCGAAGCGGTGGTCGTTCCGCCTGCAAATGAGGTTGACCCGGCGACGATTGCCGCAGGCACCCGGCTGGTGCAGTTCGGGACTTTCGACACCGCCGAGGAAGCGCGGGCCGAATGGACCCGGCTGCAGGGCCGCTTTGGCGAGCTGATGGTCGAAAAGACATTGGTGGTGCAGCCGGCGGAACGTGGCGGGCTGACCTTCTACCGCCTGCGCGCGCATGGGTTCGAAGGCGAAGACGATGCGCGCCGCTTCTGTTCGGCTTTCGTGGCACAGGAAGCGATCTGCATCCCGGTGGCGCATCAATGACGATCGGCACTGGTGCGGCGATTTTCGGCTGCGCCGGGCCGGTGCTGCTGGCCGACGAGCGCGCCTTTTTCCGTGAGGCGGACCCGTTCGGTTTCATCATCTTTGCTCGCAATGTCGAGACGCCCGATCAGCTGCGGCGGTTGACGGCGGATTTGCGCGATGCTGTCGGACGGAATGCCCCGATCCTGGTCGATCAGGAGGGCGGGCGGGTGCAGCGCCTGCGAGCCCCGCATTGGCACGAATGGAACCCGCCCTTGGACACGGTCGAGCGGGCGGGCTCGGTAGAGGCGGCGGTGCGGATCATGCGGCTGCGGTCCGCGGTGATTGCGGCCGAACTTGCAGCGGTCGGGGTGGACGCAAACTGCGCGCCGACGCTGGACGTAGCGCGGCCCGAGACGCATCCGTTCCTGCGCAACCGGTGCTATGGTGGCGACCCCGAGACGGTGGCGCGGATCGGTCGCGCCGTGGCGGATGGGTTCGTCGCGGGTGGTGTGCTGCCGGTGATGAAGCATCTACCGGGCCATGGGTTGTCGCATGTCGATACCCATCACGACTTGCCGACGGTCGATGTGGAACTGGACGCGCTGAAAGCAGTGGACTTCGCGCCGTTCCGAGCGTTGAACGACCTGCCGATGGCGATGACCGCGCATCTGGTGTTCTCGGCCTGCGATCCGAACCTGCCTGCGACCCAATCGCCCCGGATGATCCGCATCATCCGGGACGAGATCGGGTTCAAGGGCTTGCTCATGTCCGACGACTTGAACATGCAGGCATTGTCGGGGACGCTGGCCGAGCGCGCCGCGCGGACGATCGCGGCGGGGGTTGATATCGCGCTTCATTGCAAGGGCGACATGGCCGAGATGCAGGCGGTTGCGGCGGCGGCGGGGGCGATGGGCCTTGCCACTCGCGTGCGGGCCGAAGCGGCGCTTGCGGCACGGCGGCCGGCATCGGTGAATGTGGAGGCTGCTCTGGCAGAGCTGGCGGATGGCTGAGGAGGAGGCCTGGGAGCTTCCCGAACGCATAGCCCCGGAAGACCGGCTGGCGGCCGAGGCGTTGATCATTGATGTGGACGGGTTCGAGGGGCCGCTGGACCTTCTCCTGACCCTGTCGCGGACACAGAAGGTGGACCTGCGGAAGATCTCGGTCCTGAAACTTGCCGAGCAATATCTGAGCTTTGTCGCGAAGGTCCAGACGCTGCGGATCGAACTTGCGGCTGACTATCTGGTGATGGCGGCCTGGCTTGCGTTCCTCAAGTCCCGGCTGCTGCTGCCACCCGAACCGGGCGAGGCTGGACCCTCGGCCGAGGACCTGGCGGCGCATCTGGCGTTCCAGCTGGAACGGCTGCAGGCGATGCGCGATGCGGCGGCGCGACTGATGGGACGGGACCAACTGGGGCGTGACTTCTTTGCGCGGGGAGTTCCGGAGGACCTCGCCCACCACAAGACCGTGCGCTACACGGCGACTCTCCTCGACCTGATGCGCGCTTATGCGATGATCCGCACCAAGGACGACTTTCGGCCCTTTGTCCTGGACCGCGAGCATGTCTACACGATGGAACAGGCGCTGGACCGGATGCGGGGGCTGATCGGTTATGCGGGGGACTGGGCGAGCCTGACCAGCTTCCTGCCCGAAGGCTGGGACACCACGCCCATGGCGCGGCGGTCGGCGATGGCGTCGCATTTTGCGGCGGTGCTGGAAATGGCGAAAAGCGGCCAGATCGTGCTGCGGCAGGGCGAGACCTTTGCCCCGATCGAACTGCGCCGGAGGGACGGGTGATGGCCGAGAAAGACAGTCTTTTCGACGCGCCACCGATGGGCGAGCAGGAGCGGATGGTGGAAGCGATCCTCTTTGCCAGCGCCGAGCCGGTGTCGGTCGCCGAACTTGAGGCGCGGTTGCCGCATGGCGCGGACCCGGCCGAGGCACTGGTGCATCTGCGCAAGCGCTATGAGGGGCGGGGGGTCAATCTGGTGCGGGTCGGCGATGCCTATGCGTTGCGCACCGCGCCCGACCTTGGGTTCCTCATGCGCCGCGAGACGGTCGAGACGCGGAAACTGTCGCGCGCGGCCATCGAAACACTGGCGATCATCGCCTATCACCAGCCGACGACCCGGGCCGAGATCGAAGAGATCAGGGGCGTCGCAGTCAGCCGGGGGACAGTCGATCAGCTGCTGGAGCTGGAATGGATCCGCCTTGGCCGCCGCCGGATGACCCCCGGTCGACCGGTGACCTTTGTGGTGACGGAAAGCTTCCTTGACCACTTCGGACTGGAATCCGCCCGCGATTTGCCGGGGCTGAAAGAGTTGCGGGCGGCAGGGTTGCTGGACAACCGGCCGCTACCGGGGCAGGCTTTGCCGGGAGATGACGAAGACGAAGCCATGATCGGCCAGAGCGAGCTTTTCGAAGACTAGGGAGACGGGCATGAATCTGAACGGCCTATTCAACATGCTGACCAAGATGTTCATCCGTCACGCCGTGGATGCGGGCGTCGACTATGCCGCCCGGAAGGGCAAGCCCGAGGCTGACATGACCCCGGAAGAGCGCGCGCAGGCCAAGCGGGCGCGCGATCTGGCGGCGCGCGCGAAACAAGTGCAGAAGGTTACTCGGCGGCTCTGGCGGTAAGGCCGCAGGTTTGGACCAGGCCAAGCGTCTGGGCTATGTCGGCAAGGACGGGCGGCAAGGGCAGTCCGGGCTGGATGAAAAGCCCGATGGCCATGTGGTCGTCGAGAGTGGTCATCCAGGTGACGGTCACGAAGGGCGCCGGAGGCAGGCGCGAGACGTAGGGGTCGACCGACGCCAGTTCCCCGGTCAGGAAAGCCTGTAACGCTGCGGTCATAGCGTTTTCCTCGGCGTCGGACGCCCGCCAGCGCAGTTGTTCAGGTGCCGGAAGGCCAGCGCCTTTGGCCTGCACCAGCGAAAGCCAGCCATCGGACAACGCAACTGAACAGAAGGTGGCGCTTGTCGGGTCCGGGTTCGGCCAGACTTCGAAGGTAAGCCGGTTGGCACAAGCGGGCAGAGCCGCCGCGACGACTGCGACGCCGAGCAGCAACCTATGGCCGAGTTTGAGCAACATCCTCCCTCCCCGGGCACTTGGTGCTCTCGTCGGCGGGAACTGCGCGAGGAGTGCACGAAGAGCTCGACGAGCCGTCAGGTCAGATCAAGCATTAGGCCGGTCTGAACTGCTTGGCAAGTTTCAGGCCCTGGCCCTGGTAGTTTGAGGAAATTCCTGCTCCGTACAGGGTTTCCGGGCGTTCCTTCATGTGTTCATAGACGAGTCGGCCGACGACCTGCCCATGCTCCAGCACGAAAGGTGCCTCATGGCAGCGCACCTCAAGTACACCGCGCGACCCAGCACCCCCGGCGGCGGCGTGGCCGAAGCCGGGGTCGAAGAAGCCCGCGTAATGCACCCGGAATTCGCCGACCATGGCCAGATAGGGGGCCATTTCAGCGGCATAGTCGGGGGGGATCGTCACCGCCTCACGCGAGACGAGGATATAGAATGCGCCGGGATCAAGAATGATGCGGCCGTCCCGTGTCCGAAGCTCTTCCCAGAAATCGGCAACCGGGTAGTGGCCGATCTTGTCAAGGTCGATCACCCCGGCATGGGGCTTGGCGCGGTAGCCGACCAGATCGCCGGTGGCGGGCTTGAGATCGACCGAAAAGCCCAGCCCTTCCGAAATGACCGCGTCCCCCGGTACCAGCGGCTCCTGCGCGTGCAATGCCGTCAGCTCTGTGTCGGTCAGGACCGCTTGTCCCTCGCGAAACCTGATCTGGTTCAGCCGCTGGCCTTCGCGGACGAGGACCGAGAAGCTGCGTGGGCAAACCTCGGCGTAGAGCGGGCCAGCGTATCCTTCGGCGATCCGGTCGAATTCGATGCCGCCATCGGTGATGGTCCGGGTCAGAAGGTCCAGCCGCCCGGACGAGCTTTTCGCATTCGCAACGGCGGTGATCCCAGGGGGCAGGGCCAGCCGTTCGGCAAGGGGGATGACATAGACGCAGTTTTTCTCCAGCACCGCCCCATCGGCGAGGTTGACCTTGTGCATGGTGAATTCCGCCAACCGGCTTTCCACCGACTGACCGCGACCGGCAAGAAACGAGGCGCGGACGCGGTAGGCGACTGCGCCAAGGCGCAGATCAAGGCTTGCGGGTTGCAACTGATCGTCGCGGATCGCGGGCCGGGCCGTCAGAGCGCCGGCCTCGATCAGCTGGCGCAGCGCCTGGGCGGGCAACACTCCGGATGTCATGGCAACCCCATCGTCTTCTGGCCCGCTGGATACGAAACCGCCCGCGCTGCCACGGGGCAGGCGGGCGGCTTTGCAGTGGTCGGGCCGGAGAGATTCGAACTCTCGACCTCCCGCCCCCCAGACGGACGCGCTAACCAGGCTGCGCTACGGCCCGACACGGGGCGATACATAACGATATTCCGGGCCGGAGCAAGCAGGAAAGCACATGGGCAGCTTAGCCGTGTCCGCCATCGGCGCGGTCGGCAAAAAGCGCGCGCAGGGCCGAAAGTCGCAGTGCAATCTCGGTCAGTTGCGGGTGCGGCGTCTTGAGGCTTCCCCGTGGCAAGGCCCTGATCAGGCTGGCAAAAGTTGCATCGTCTCGCTGCGTCGGTTTGCGTGACGGCGGTGGTGCGACCGACGCTGCCGGTTCAGTCCGGGGCAGAGCGGACGGCGTATCAAAGAGCGGCAGGACGCTTTGCTCTGGCGCGGCTTGGCGGACGATGCGTGTCTTGACCGGTTTCACCCGTTCGGGCTCGTCATCGTCGACCGCGATGAAGGCGGCCTCTGGGATTTCTTCTGCGGCGGGGTCAGCTCCAAGGGCCTCGGAAGGTGCGGCGGGCAGATCTTCGGCGATGGTCGGTAGCATCAGATCATTGACACTGACCGAGTCGTCCGTCAGCCCGGCGACATGGCGCACCCCGTGGTCACGCAGGATCTTCTGCACGCCCCGGATCGTCAGTCCTTCATTGTGCAAAAGCCGCTTTATTCCGCTCAGCAGGGCCACGTCCGATGGTCGGTAATACCGCCGTCCGCCCGCCCGTTTGACCGGTCGGATCTGCGGGAAGCGGCTTTCCCAGAACCGCAGCACATGCGCGGGGGTGTCCAGAGCGTCGGCAACCTCGCTGATGGTGCGGAAGGCGTCTGGCGACTTGTCCATCCGCTAAAACCCTCTCAGCGCTTCTTGCCCGCAGCGACGCGGTCCTTCATCAGATGCGAAGGGCGGAAGGTCAGCACCCGGCGCGGCGAGATCGGCACCTCCTCACCGGTCTTCGGGTTGCGGCCGACGCGGGCCGTCTTAGCGCGGACCGAAAAGGTGCCGAAGGACGAAATCTTCACCGTCTCGCCAGAGGCAAGGATGTCGGACATATGTTGCAGGACCGCCTCAACAAGATTGGCAGATTCGTTGCGGCTAAGCCCGACCTCGCGAAACACGGCTTCGCTGAGGTCCATCCGGGTCAATGTCTTCTCACTCATCTCGTCCCCCCACGAGGTTCCAATCGAGTGAAGATGCGGCGGATGGAATCCTGAGTCAATATCAACCACTTGGACCGCGTGGTTAAAGGCACCTACCAGCGCAGGACGACCGAGCCCCAGGCAAGTCCGCCGCCGATCGCTTCAGTGACGATCAGGTCGCCGGGCTTGATCTGGCCGCGGGCCTTGCCGACCGACAGCGCCAGCGGGATCGAGGCGGCCGAGGTGTTGCCGTGGTCCTGCACGGTGACGACGACGCGGTCCATCGGCACCTGCATCCGTTTGGCCGTGCCTTCGATGATGCGGATATTGGCCTGATGCGGGACGATCCAGTCGACATCCTCGGCCGTAAGTCCAGCCTTGTTCAAAGCTGTATGCGCTGTTTCAGCAAGTTTTTCAATGGCATGGCGGAAGACTTCCCTGCCTTCCATGATCAGATGCCCGGTAGTTCCGGTCGATGTGCCACCGTCGACATAAAGGATGTCGCGATACCGCCCGTCCGAGTTGAGGTCGATCGCAAGGATGCCGCGGTCATCGGTCGAGCCGGTGCCTTCTGCACGCTCAAGCACCACAGCGCCGGCGCCGTCGCCGAAGAGGACGCAGGTCGAGCGGTCCTTCCAATTCATCAAGCGGCTAAAGGTTTCGGCCCCGATCACCAGCACCCGATTGGCTTGGTCCGAGACAATAAGCGCGTTCGCATTGGCCATGGCATAAACGAATCCGGCGCAGACCGCCTGAACATCGAAGGCAAAGCCCGTGTTCAGCCCCAGAGCGGCCTGAACCATGGTGGCGACAGCAGGAAAGGTCAGATCCGGCGTCGAGGTCGCGACGATGATCGCGTCGATGTCGCCCGGCTCTAACCCCGCATCGACAAGGGCTGCCCGGGCAGCGCGGGTGGCGAGATCGCTGGTCATCTGGCCATCGGCCGCAAAATGGCGCCGCTCGATCCCCGAGCGAGAGCGGATCCATTCGTCAGACGTCTCGATGATGCTCTCGAACTCGGCGTTCGGGACGACGCGGTCGGGCAGGTAATGCCCGACGCCCCTGACTACGGCGCGTATCGTCATTCGGTCGGACTGCTCCCCGTCCCGGCCCCGTCGGGCTTTGCTTGCTTGGCATCCTGCGCTGCGGCTTCGGCAGATGCAACCCGGGCTGCAAGGCGCTGGATAAAGCGGACCTGAGCAAGCTGATAGGCAAGGCTTATGGCGGCAGCGACGCCGGTCGCGTCAGCCGAGCCGTGCGATTTGACGACCGTTCCGTTCAAACCGAGGAACACGCCGCCATTGACCCGCCGGGGGTCGATGCGCCGTTGCAGGCGTTTGAGCGAATTCAACGCCAGGACGGCTGCGAATCGCGACAAAACGCCCGCGCCAAAGGCTTCGCGAAGAAAGTCCGCGATCAGCTTGGCCGTACCCTCACCGGTCTTGAGGGCGATGTTGCCGGTAAATCCATCGGTCACGATCACATCGACGCGGTTCGACGGGATATCGCCGCCTTCGACAAAGCCGACAAAATCGTAGTCACCAACCGTCTGCGCGTGGGTCAAAAGCTCGTGCGCCTGTTTCAACTCGACGCGGCCTTTGTGCTCTTCCGTACCGACGTTCAAGAGGCCGATGCGTGGTCGCTTCAGGCCCAGACCATTGCGGGCGTAAGAGGCGCCCATGATCGCATATTGCAAGAGGTCCGGCGCATCGGCCCTGACATCGGCACCGACATCCAGCATCAGGTTGAAGCCGCCGTTGTTGCGCGAGGGCCAGAGGCAGGCAATCGCCGGCCGGTTGATGCCGCTAAGCTTGCGCAGCCGCAGCATCGACACCGCCATCAGGGCACCGGTGTTTCCGCAAGAGACAACAGCCGCCGCTTCGCCGTCGCGTAGGGCATCAACCGCCGACCACATCGAGGTTCCGGCCCCGTGCCGCATGATCTGCGCGGGTTTGTCCTCCATCGTCACGACACGATCGGCGTGGCGAAGGGTGATACGAGAGGCGAGTTCGGAGTGCCGCTCTAACAGCGGGGAGAGTTGAACCTCATCCCCGTGCAAGATTGCGTCCAGTCGCGGATGCTGACCAAGACAATCGACAAGGCCCGCAACGACAGCCGCAGGACCACGGTCGCCACCCATGGCGTCAACAGAGATGACAACGCGCTCGGTGGCCGGGGCAGACGCGGGCTCGGGTCCGGGTGCCATCGCAAGGGGCGCGCGAAGCCGGACTTACGCCGCGTCTTCGTCGATATCCACTTCTCGCGCCATCGAGACGACTTCACGCGAATCATAGTGACCACAGGCGCTGCACACGTGGTGCGGACGCTTAAGTTCGCCACAGTTCGCGCATTCGTTTGGATTCGCTGCAACCAGCGCATCATGCGCACGGCGCATGTTGCGCTTGGATTTCGTGGTGCGGTTCTGCGGGACAGCCATGTCTCAACCTTTGGGCAGTGGGGACATGCCCCGGATTTTACCATGTGTCGCATCACCAGACCTTGGCAAAGGCATGCGCCTTGGCAATAGCCGACGGTTGCTGCTTCACAGCTTGAATGAGGCGCGGAACATACTCGGATTTCTGTTCGACGCAAGTCCCTTTTCACGCCGGCGGTCGGTCGGGCGACGCGACGTTCAAACCTCGTCGTCGGACCCAGGTTTTGCCTGGCCAGAGAGCCGGTCCACAAGGCCAGCAAGGCCCGCGAAGGGTTTAAGGTCGCTGTCTTTCAGCGGGTCAAGACCGTCGCCAGCATAGACGGCCTCGCCAAGTTCGACCCCTTTCGCCCGGGGATAAAGCGGCAGCGCCAGAGCAAGGGCTTCCGCGGCCACTTCGGCAACATCGATGACTTCCGGAAGGGATTCGATGGTGTCGTCTTCGGGCATTTCGGCTTCTTCCCCGGCCGGATCCTGCAGCCCGTCGACATAGCGGCGACGAACGGCGTCGGAAACCGTACTCCCAACCGGGGCGAGGGTTACGACACAGGCCTGGTCAACCCTTGCGGAGAGTTTCGCCGTCAGCACCAGCTCGTCACGGCCCGTCGGTGTGATCTCGCCGGTGAAGTCCAGGTCGTACAGGGCCAAAAGACCCAGATCGGTCGCAAGCTGCGCCCGTTCCTCGGCATCGGGGCGGTAGCTGAACCGGGTTGGCTTGCGCGGACTGATGCCGGCAGTCCGGAAGCTGGTCGGGCGGGTGGAGAGAGGTTCGGGCATCGGTTGCGCTTTCGCAGTGAACACCGCCGCATGCGCAGTCTGGCGTTCCAATCTTGAACATGGGGCTGACAATCTGATATCCCGAAAGCCAAGGGTTTTGAAGGACCCGCTTCGGAATACGGTTTTGCAGCGGGCATGAGGGCAGGAATGGCAGATTACAGGTTGGCGCGAACGATCCTGGCGGCCTGCCAGGCCTCGCGCAGGCAATGCCTGATGCTCGCTCTGGTGGCGACGGTCGCGGCCTGTTCGCCGGTCTATCGTAATCACGGCTATGTGCCGAGCGAGGATGAGCTTGCGCTGATCGAGGTCGGCGTCGATACCCGCGAAACTGTTAGCGAGAAGATCGGACGCCCATCGACATCGGGCCTTCTGAATGATGTGGGCTGGTTCTACGTCCAGAGCCGCTACAAGCTTGTGGGCCCCCGCGAACCGAAAGAGATCGACCGCCAGGTACTGGTGGTGAACTTTACCGAGGCCGGGGTGGTCGAGAATATCGGTCGCTTCGGACTGGAGGATGGCCGTGTGGTCGAAATCTCGCGCCGGGTGACCGATACCAACATCAAGGGCATCGGCGTCATCCAGCAAATTCTGGGCAGCTTCGGACGCATTCGCGCGGACGATCTTCTGTAGCGGCCTCCGGCTGATCCCCGGGTTCTGATCTTGCGGCGCTATTCCTCGGGCTGGAACCTCAGGGCGACGCCGTTGATGCAGTAGCGTAGACCCGTCGGCGCCGGGCCGTCCGGGAAGACATGGCCGAGATGGGCGTCACACCGGTTGCAATGCACTTCGGTGCGGCGCATGAACCAGCTGTTGTCGGACTGCTCGCCCACCATTTCGGCGTCGAGGGGCGCGTAGAACGAGGGCCAGCCGGTGCCAGATTCGAACTTCTTCGCCTGGTCGAAAAGCGGGGCGTCGCAGCAGATGCAGCGGTAGGTGCCGCGGGCTTTCGGAAAATCGTCATGGGTGAATGCGCGTTCTGTGCCGTGCTTGCGGGTGACCTTGAAGGCGAGGTCGGAAAGCTGCGCCTGCCACTCGGCCTCTGACTTGACGATCTTCTCCATTGCCGGGACTCCTTTTCTCTGTCCCTTATCTAGGTCGGAAGAAGCCGGGAGAAAAGGGTGTGGAACCGCTTCGGAAAGGTGGAATGGTAGCGCGGCTTGGCCATGGGTCGGCGGACCTGGCCCGGGTGCTGGCTTTCCGGCGGGCGGCTTTTCCCCGGCGGTCCGGAGAGGAAGAGGACGCGCAGGACGCGCTTTCGGCGCATGTGGTCGTCGAGGGTCCGGAGGGCGCGATGCTGGCCTATTTCCGGGTGATGGTCTTTGGCTGGGGGGCGGGCCTTGAGCAGGGCTATGCGGCGCGCTTCTATGATATGGGGCCGCTCTCTGGCTATGCCCGGCCGATCGTCGAGATGGGGCGGTTCTGTGTGGCGCCGGGAGGGGTGCATCCGGACGTCCTGCGGCTTGCGTGGGGGGCGATGACGCGGCTTGTGGATGAGGGGCAGGCGGGACTTCTGGTGGGATGTTCGTCGTTCCGGGGGGCCGGGTGGGAGGCGCATCGGGCGGGGCTGGCGCTGCTGGCCGCCGAGTTCGTGGGGCCGGTGGAGCACCTGCCGGGCCGGAAGGCGGCGGAGGTGGTGGACTATCCTGCGCTGGTGGGGCCGGTCACGGACCGGAGGGCCTCGCTTGCCGGGCTGCCGCCCTTGCTGCGGACCTATCTGGGGATGGGGGGGTGGGTTTCCGATCATGCGGTGGTGGACCGGGAACTGGACACGCTTCACGTCTTCACCTGCGTCGAGGTGGACCGGGTGCCGGCCGCAAGGGCCCTCAGCTTGCGGGCGGTGGCGGGGTAACTGTCCGCGGTGGAACGGGAGGGGGCCACAAGGGACTCCGTCTGTCCACGGTGGACATTTTCGGATTATGTATGGCAAGCAATGGGTTGGACGTGGGCGTTAGGGGTTTGTTAAGGGGATGGTTTACAGGACGTGAGTCGGGGCAAGCCCCGACCTACGTATTGACAATGTGGATACAAGTGCTGTAGATTTGGCACATGACAAAACCCGCTGGCCTTGCTGAATCACCCGCGCCCTTCGATGCGCAACCCTCGGACAAGGGGACCATCAACTTGCGCATCGAGGCCAATACCCGTGCCTTGATCGACGAGGCGGCGGCGATGCTGGGCAAGACCCGGACCGAGTTCATGATCGACACCGCGCGGCGGCAGGCGATTGATGTGCTGCTGGACCAGCGGCTGTTCGTGCTGGAGACCGGGGCTTATGACGCCTTTGTGCAGGCGCTGGACAATCCGCCCGCGCCGGGGCCGAAGCTGAAGCGCCTGATGGCTCGGAAGCCGGTCTGGGAGGCGTGATCCTGCCGCAGCTGACGGCCCCGCATCCGATCACGGCGGCGCATGACCTGTCGCGCTTCGACTGCGGGGTGCCAGTGCTGTACGATTGGCTGCGGGAGCGGGCGTTGAAGAACGAAAGCCGGTTCTCGCGGACCTATGTCATCTGCGATGGCGCACGGGTGGTGGGGTATTACTGTCTGTCGGCCGGGGCGGTGCAGCGGGAGGCTGCACCGGGCAAGCTGCGCCGGAACGCGCCGGATTCGGTGCCGGTGTCGATCATCGGGCGGCTGGCGGTGGATCGGGAGTATGGCGGGCAGGGCCTTGGCGCGAGCCTGCTGGCCGACGCCCTGCGCCGGATCGCGGGGGCGGCCCAAAGCATCGGCATCGCAGCGGTTCTGGTGCAGGCGAAGGACGAGGCCGCAAGGACGTGGTATCTGGCCCAGGCGGAGTGGCTGGAGTTCCCGGCGGGGAGCAGGTCGCTGTGGTTGCCCGTGGGGGTGGTAGTTGGGGGTGTCTAATCCGGGCTGCGAGTCAGTCTATGAGGAAGTAGCCAAACATATCCAATCGCAAGCGACCGAAATTTTGTCTTCCTCCCTTCTTGACACTCATGGCGGCGATCACCAAATTTTGTTTGATCTCGGCTAAAGGGGTCTCCTCGGCCTGAAAGGATGCCACTCTTGGTATTCCCCGATGGCGGTCACTGCGCTGCATGGCAATCCATCCATGGAGCATACTTTGGTTAAGGCTGGGCGCATTCGTGCTTGCTGGGTTGCCGGGAGGTGAGGAGACGAATATGAAGAAGACTATTCTTTATATCCGCCTGGTCCGCGAGGTTGCGCTCACCGTCTTTGTCCTGATTCGTCTGGGCAAGGTGGTGATCGAACTCGTGGGTCCGGCTCTTAACTACCGCACTGTGACGGCGAAAGTGTGAAGAATTTTACTCATCGGATAGATCTGGGCAATGGAAAATTTGCCTATGACCAAATGCCAGAGTTCCGTGCTTCTGGCGAAAACATAGTCGAAGAAATCCGCAAGAGATGGAAGCCACCTCGCACCTATTTTCACTTGCAGAAAGGCGGACATGTCGCAGCAGTAAGGAAACATTCACAGAACAATTACTTTTCCCGCTTTGATATCAGTCGTTTCTTTTTCAGAGTTAAGAAGAACATGATAATCAAAGCGCTTAAGTCTGTTGGTTTCAGCTTTTTGGACGCCAACTCGATTGCTTACGAGTCAGTGGTCCACGACGGCGATGGCTTCTCTTTGCCGTATGGATTTGTTCAATCTCCTATACTGGCGTCGCTCTGCTTGGATAAATCTACCGCAGGGAATTTTTTGCGGAAGCTGCAACGAGACGTGACACTGAGCGTCTTCGTTGATGACATCATTTTGTCTCACGGGAATGCCTTAGAGAAGTTGTCGTTGGCATCTCATCAGTTGACTACAGCTTTTGCAGGTAGCGGATTCCCCGTCTCGGAGGCTAAGTGTGAAATCTGCAAGGAGAGAATCACTTCATTTAATATTCATGTTTCGCATTTGCATTTGGAGGTTACCGGAGAACGAATGGAGCAATTTGATTCCGACTTAAGGCTGAATCGCGAAAACACAGAAGTAACGACTGGGATTATTAATTACGTCCGATCCGTGAACGCTCTGCAAGGTGCGCAGTTGGCAGAGGTCTTGGCAAAATAGTACACTATAAAGCCCACTAGGCCACTTACTAAGCCAAATTCCGATCCCCCTCACAACCTCCCCAACCGCTCCGTCAACAGCCGGTAGAACCCGTCCCGGTCCACGCCTCCCATGAACATCGCGTTGGGCACACGGGGCGTCACGCGCCACCAGTCGGCGACGGTCATGCCGAGGGTGAGCTCGCTCCGGGTCTCGATTTCCACGTTGATGTGGCGGCCGGTGAAGAGGGCGGGCTGGAGGAGGTAGGCGATCACGCAGGGGTCGTGCAGGGGGGCGCCTTCGCTGCCGTATTTGGCGGTGTCGAAGCGTTCGAAGAAATCGGTCCAGGAGGCGACGGCCTGGCCGACGGGGGTGCCTAAGGTCCGCATGCCTTCCACCCACTCACGCGAGGTCAGGGCCTTGTGGGTGACGTCCAGGGGCATGACCACCAGGGGAACGCCAGATTTGAAGATGATATCAGCGGCTTCGGGGTCGACGTAGATGTTGAACTCGGCGGCGGGGGTGATGTTGCCGCCCTCAAAGCAGCCGCCGCCCATCAGGACGATCTCGGCCACGCGGGGGATGATGTCGGGGGCGCGCTGGAAGGCGGTGGCGATGTTGGTCAGGGGGCCGAGGGGGCAGAGGGTGATGGTGCCGGGCGGGTGGGTGCGGAGCGTGTCGATCAGGTAGTCGACGGCGTGGGTGGGTTCGGGGCTGCGGGTGGGGGCGGGCAGGGTGATGCCGTCGAGGCCGGTCTTGCCGTGGACATGCTCGGCGGTGACGAGCTTGCGGGCGAGGGGGCGGTCCGCGCCTGCGTAGACGGGGGTGGGGCGGCCGGCAAGCTCGGCGATCAGGAGGGCGTTGCGCGTGGTCAGGGGGAGGGGGACGTTGCCCGCGACGGTGGTGAGGGCGAGGACGTCAAGCTCGGGCGAGGCGAGGGCAAGGAGGATGGCGACGGCGTCGTCCTGACCCGGGTCGGTGTCGATGATGATCTTGCGGGGCATGGGGGACTCCTTTTGGCGAAGGAGAGGGGGACGCGGGGGATTTGTCCAGAGGGCGGGGTAGGGTAGAATAGGGGAAAGGCGGGAGGGTGCGATGGAGATACTGGTCGGGACGACGAAGGGGCTGTTCGTGCTGGAAGGGGGCCGGGTCGCGGGGCCCTACTGTGACGGTTGGCCGATCAACCATGCTGTCGGGCGCGGCGGGGAGATCTTTGCGGCCGGGGGGAGCGGGTGGCACGGTGCCGGGGTGTGGCGCAGGGTCGGGGGCGAGTGGGCGGTGTCAAAGGGGCCGTTCGAGGGGGCCGAGCAGTTGTGGTCGGTCTGCCTGGACGGGGGGCGGGTGCTGGCGGGGTCGAAGCCGGCGTATCTTTATGAGAGCCTGGATGGCGGGGTGAGTTGGCGGCGGCTGGAGGCGCTGACGGATCAGCCGGGGGCGGATCAGTGGCAGCCGGGGGCGGCGGGGCTGGTGCTGCATACGATCCTTTGTGACGGGCGCGGGGGCGTGTGGGTCGGGATTTCCTCGGCCGGGGTGTTTGAGAGCCGGGATGGGGGGCAGAGTTGGGTGATGCGGAACCGGCGGGGGAACCGGGCCGGTCCCGCTGGCGCGCTGGCGCGGCATTGGGAGGGGGAGGAGTTCCGGAAGGAGGATGAGATCTTCAGTTGCGTTCACAACCTGGCCTTCGGGGCGGCGGCGGGGCTGATCTACATGCAGAACCACCAGGGGGTGTACCGGTCGCGCAACGGGGGCGAGGTCTGGGAGGAGGTGACGGAGGGGTTGCCGTCGACATTTGGCTTCCCGGTGGCAGCGCATCCTTCCGATCCGGGGACCTTCTGGGTGTTTCCGCTGAACGGGGACTCGCTGGGGCGGTATCCGGTGGACGGCCGCGCTCTGGTCTGGAAGACGACGGACGGGGGCGAGACCTGGGCGGGGAAAGGCAAGGGGCTGCCGGAAAGGGACTGCTTCTTCACGGTGCTGCGGCAGGGGATGGCGGCTTGCCCCGGCGGGGTGGCGTTCGGGACGAACTCGGGGTCGGTCTTCTTTTCGGGCGATGAGGGGGAGACGTGGGAGGAGGTCGCAAAGCATCTGCCGACGGTCTTGTCGGTGGAGTTCATGGGGTAGGTGTCCACGCGTGGACAGGTGGGGGCCGCGAAGGATTCCAAGGGGTTGGGTATGGGCGCTAAGGGTTTGGTAGGGTCTCCGGCTCCGAGTCGTCAGGAACGGGAACCGGGACATAGGCTGCGCTAGAGCGCACCGTGCCGGTCTTTGGTGTTTGTGTACCGCTCTTGTCTGACCGCAGAAGCCTGCGTTCCTTGCGATGGCCCCCAAGCAATCTCGTCGGCAGCGTTCCATCGCCTAAGGCCTGTTCCCGTCGTCAACTGTCGACTTGAGACGCACGGACTTCGGCCAACAGCGCGTCAAATTCATCGGCGTTTGCTTCCTTCCAGTCCAGATAAAGCCGGTAACCCAGGCGATTTATTGCAGATTTTTCCGCAGGCTCCAGGCTGTTGAACGTGTCGAGGTCGATGTCAGGCACGAAAGACAGCTTGATCTTCATGAAGACGGTCGAGCAGAAGGCAGCCTCGTCAAACCCGAGAAGTCCGGCTTCGGCGTCCATCGAGCATTCTAGGTAAGTCCGCAAGTCCGCGACATCAGGTCCGAGGTCGCTCGGGACCGGTTCGGAATACGCGGGGTGCTCGCCGAATGAAAGCAGTACCAGAGCCACGGCGATACACCGGCCATTGTTTCGCGGCGCTTGCCGTGACAAGTTAAGACGGAAGAGGGCAAAAGGCATGAGAAACTCCTGAACTGTGCCGCTTCAGGATCGCCGGGATGGTCGCGCCAGTCTTGGTGTGCGGCGAACCATTCATGGGTTTCAGGCGAACTGCAATGCAGCCCGAGCAAGGGCGCAGCGCGCGAGACGCGCTAGTCGATGGCCTTTGCCCTGTGCTATCTTTGCCCGGCAATCTGCGAGGGTCGCGATGATGGGCGAGATCCGCGAGGGAAGGTCTTTCGAGCTTTCTACGATCGGCCTACAGCCGACCGTAGGACTTTCTTCATTGCGGGACCTGTTCGATACCAAGGTGCAGCTGCGTTTCGTTGCTGATGCCGAGGCGGCATGTGACGCACGCATGTTGGTGAAGGGATTTCCGGGCCTGCGGCTTGCGAACATGTTTTCCAGCATGAACGTCTCGCTGATCCGACAACGCCAGATGCTTGCGGACCAAGAGGATGATGTCTGCCTGATCCTGAACACCGGCAAAGCGCTTTCCATCGAACAGGGCAAGCGACAGTCCCACGCCATGACCGGTGAGGCAGCCCTTCTTGTATATCGTGAACCGGCAACCATTGCCTTCGACGGCATGAGTTACATAGGCATCCGGGTTCCCTATGCCGCGCTTGCGCCACTGACCGGAAATCTGGCGGCGAACGCCGGACGCGTGGTTCAGCGCGATACTGCTGCCCTGGGTCTGCTCGTCGCCTATTTGAAGTCCTTGCCGGATCAGATTGATTAGCCGGAGTTGCGGGGCCTGATTACCACGCATGTCTATGACCTGATGGCCCTCACGATAGGTGCCACGACCGAAGGTCGGGAACTGGCCTTGCAGCGCGGGGGGAAAGCGGCGCGGCTGCAGGCCATCAAGGAGGCCCTGTCCAAGGATCGGGAAATCTCGATCTGGGACATCGCCCGCACGCAGGGCGTGTCACCGCGCTATGTCCAGAAGCTTTTCGAGGAAGCTGGAACGACCTTTACCGAATATGTGCTGGCTCTGCGTCTGGAAGCAGCCCGCACGATGCTTGCAAGCCCGCGTTACGCGCGCTGGACCATCGTTGCGATTGCGCTGGAGGCAGGCTTTGGTGACCTGTCCTATTTCAATCGTCGCTTCAAGGCGCGCTATCACCAGACGCCCTCGGACATTCGCGCCGGGGCGACGTCTTTGTCTTGGGACCATTGAGGGGCTGACCCGCGGATGTCGCACGCCCGGGATTTTCCCCCGGGCGCTGACTTTGGCTTGGGACGCATGTCAACCGTCGTAGTTCACCGTCTCCATGATCTTCAGCGCGGCGGCGCGGGTGGCGGCGATGTCGGCGAGGGGGGTCGGGTCGGGGGTGAACTCGCCCCAGCTTTTCACCAGCTCGGACCGTTCGACGCCGGGTTTGACGGGGAATTCGAAGTTGGTTTCGGCGTAGATCTTCTGGGCGGCGTCGGAGGACAGCCATTCCATGAACTTCAGCGCGTTGTCCTTGTTCGGGGCGGATTTGGTCATTGCGACGCCGGAGATGTTGAGGTGGGTGCCGCCGCCCTGAAACACCGGGAAGACCATGTTGACCGACTCCGCTGCGGGGGCCTGTTCGGGGTCGGCGAGCATCTGGTTCAGGTAGTAGGTGTTGCCAAGGGCGATATCGCATTCACCGGCGGCGATGGCCTTGATCTGGTCGCGGTCGCCGCCGTCGGGTTTGCGGGCGAGGTTGGCTTTCAGGCCCTCGGCCCATTTGGTCGCGGCTTCCTCGCCGTGGTGCGTGATCACGGCTCCCAAGAGGGCGACGTTGTAGTCATGGAGGCCCGAGCGGGTGCAGAGGCGGCCTTTCCACTTTTCCGTCGCGAGGTCTTCGTAGGTGGTGACTTCGCCAGCGGCCACGCGGTCTTTCGAGGCATAGACGATACGGGCGCGGGTGGTGAGGCCGAACCAGAGGTCGGCGGGGTCGCGAAGTTCGGCGGGGATGTTGGCCTCAAGCACGTCGGACTGGACGGGCTGGAGGACGTCAGCCTCCACGATCTGGAGGAGGCGGGCGATGTCCACGGTGAGGACCAGATCGGCGGGGGAGCGGTCACCTTCGGCCTGGAGGCGTTCGGCCATGCCTTTGTCAACGAAGGCCACGTTGACGGCAATGCCGGTCTCGGCGGTGAAAGCGTCGACCAGGGGCTGGATCAGCTCGGGCTGGCGGTGGGAGTAGACGTTGATTTCCTGGGCGAGGACTGAGTTGGTGAAGATTGGGGTGGATAGGGCAAGGAGGGCGAGGGTCGAGAGGCGAAGCATGGTTGAGTCCTTTTGTCAGGTTTATACCTTCCGCATAGCCGGGCCGGGCAATTGGGTCAATACCTGATTAAAAGACTCTGATATGTGGCGGCGATCAGTCGACTGCGGCGATGATCTTCTCCATCACCTCGGCGGGGGGCATCGGGACGACAAGATCGACGGTGGCGGGCAGGGTGGCGGCGGTCATCGTGGCGGGGTCGTTTTCCACCCCGATCAGGCCGGTGCGAAAGCCGTGTTCGGACCAGGCGATCTGCTGAAGTTCGGGGTCCTGCAGCGCCTCGGCCAGGCGGGCGCAGGCGGGGGTAAGGCTGATCAGAGGGTGCGAGGCGAAGACGGTGGGTTCGGGGTAGATGACGCGGATGCGGCTTTTGATCAGGTCGGCGTAGTTGGCGTTGACCGTCAGGAATTCGACCAGTTGGTTTTCGTAACCGACGATGATCGGGCGGGCCCCCATGCCCTGTTTCAGGAAGTTTTCGAAGATGTCACCCGAGGAGGCCTCCATATGCCCCATGGCGTCGAAATAGGCGGTGAGACGGGGCAGGATGGCGTCGATCTGGGCGGCATTGGGGGGCGCGCCGTTGTTGAAGGTAATGGCAAGCAGGCCAGACCAGACATTGCCGGAGTTCGACTTGGCGGGGTGGGTCGAGAAGATCCGGAAGGGGCCGTAGATGTTGAGGCCGAGGTCTTCCTTCCAGCGCGCGCCGGTGTCGACGGCGGCGGAGATGGCGGCGATGTCGGCGGTCAAGAGGCCGTTGTTGCGTTTGGTGACCATGCCCTTTGCGGCCATGGCGTCGGCGACCTCGGCCCAGGCGTAAAAGACGATGGGAGAGTTGAAAATCGTGGCGGCGGCGCTGACGGGGCGGCCGGCGTTGCGGGCAAGTTCGACCGCGACTTCGTTCGAGGGCCAGAGGCAATCGCGCCCGGTGATGTCAAGGGTGGTGGCCTGTTCGACGGACCCTGCACGCGAGGCGGTGAGGGTGATCTTGTAGCGGTCGTCGATGATCTCTTTGACCTTGGGGTTGGCGAGGAGGGCGGATTTCTCGCCACCGTAGTAGATCGAGACCGCGATGCGGTCGCGGCGGTTGTCCTGGCGGACGAGTTCCGGAAGGTCGAATTGCGAGACGGCGACGGCGGCGGCGGCGACCGCGCCGAGGATCAGAAGGCCTAGGACAGTGCGGTTCATCAGGGTCTCCGGTCAGCCGCGTTTCAGCTGGAAGCCGAGGGCGTCGATCTCGGATTCCAGGGCGCGGAAGTTGTTTTCCAGGCCCGCCTGGGCGATGCGGGCGACAGTGGGGCGGTAAGCGCGGATGCCTTCGCGCAAGGGGGCCAGCCGGTCGCGGGCGGCTCCGGTCGCGACAGCGGACAGCGAGACGTAGCTTTCGACGTTCTCGACCAGCTTCGGCAGGAAGTTGACGATGAAGCGCCGGGCGATGCGGAAATCGGCGGGGTCATCGCCGATCTGGGTGCGGATCGAGCGAAGCTCGACGGCCATGGCGGCGAGGTCTTCCTTGAGGTCGGCCGAGGACGCTTCGGCCTTGGCGAGACGGCGGATTGCTTCGTCAAGCGCGGCCTGCCCAGCCGCGATATCGGCGGCGGTGACCCGGTCGGACAGGACGACTTCGGACAGCAGTGGGCGGCGGCGGATGATGAGGAGAAGCGCGCCATAGCTGATGGCGGCAAGGGGCAGGGCCACGAACCAGACAAGGTTGGCCCCGAAGAACAACCCAAGGAAGACCGCTGCTGCAAGAAGCGAGGCGATGATCTGGCGCGGGCCGTCGGGTAGCGTCATCAGTTATAGCCTTTCGCGGCACGGAGCGCCTTGGCGATATCGTCCCCGGCTTTGAACATGCGACCGACCGTGGCTTCGGAGAGCGCCTTCAACTGCTCTTCATCCGCGCTACCGAAGGCGATGGAGTGGATCGGGATATCCTTGGCCCAGCGCGTGGTGGCAAAATCCCGGAACATCTGGTCGCGAAAGCCGGTGTCCGAGGCCCCGTCCGTCATCGCGACGATCGCGGGCAAATAGTCGCCAAGCGTGCCGTCCTTGGCATAGGGCTCGATCAGGCGCAGCGCTTCGGAAATGGCGATATAGACATCGGTGCCGCCGTCTGCCCGCAGGCCTTGAACCCGTGACAGGGCGGCGGCGAGGTCGGCTTCGGTTCCACCCGTCACGATGGTCGGATCAAGGAACGAATGATTGAACGGCAGAATGATCGTCACATCGCGCGACGAGGGCTGGAGAAGGTTGATCGTCGCAGCCTCGGGGTCAAGGACCAGGCGCATCGCCTCTTTGAGTTGGGCAAGCGGTTCGCCCTCCATCGAGCCGGAAACGTCCAGCACCCAGACCGTGAGCGATGGTTTGCGAAGCTCGGTCTGGTAAAGCGACAGCGCCTTGGCGATGACATCCGATGCGGGCGTCGGGATCGGCGCGATATCGCGGGTCAGGTCGATGCCCCAGTCGGGGTTCCAGACGGCGGGATCGACGCTGGTGGCGTCCAGCCCGATCAGCCCGGCGCGGCGGCCAAGGGCGGAAAGCTTGCCCTGAGTGTCCGGGGTCAGAAGGAAGGCTTGCAGCTCCAGGAACGCTGCTTCCTTTGCCGCATCGCCCTTGTCGATCAGCCCGAGCGGGCTGTCGGCGACCGCAAGTCCGTTCGCCGGATAGACGATGTAGAGCGGCTCTTCGCCCTTGGCGACCAGCGCCTGATTGGTCTCGATCACCACGGATTCGTAATTGAACATGGCGTCGAACCCGTCGGGCTTGGCCAGATAGGCGTCCTTGAGCCAGCCAGAAGACCCCGACGAGCGGTCAACCTGCGCCAGAATTCCCCGCATCGCGTCCTGCAGTTCAGGGTCGTCAAGCATCGGCATCGTCAGCATGTCGGGATCGCCCGCGAAGGCATAAAGAAAACCCAGATAGGCCGAAGCGCCCGAGTTAGACTGGGTGGCCGAGGTCATCGAGAGGCGAAACTCGTTGGCGGCGGCGGCATCGCGGATGTCCTGGATCGTCAGGTCCTTGCGGCCGACCCAACCCAGCTTTTCGGCAATGGATGTCCGCAGCCCAAGCACGACCGGCGAGCGCAGGATCGAAGTGGCATGCGAGACGGCTTTGCCGGTATCGCCAAGCTCGATCCACAGCGAATGGGCGGGCCAGACGGCATCGTAGGCGCTTTTGTCGCCGACCTGCAGTTCGCGGCTGATGTCGACCGAGCCAAGATAGGTCAGGGTCACGTCAACACCGTTGCCGCGGGCCCAATCCTGGATCAGGGGTTCAAGGGCCTCGTTTTCCGAACCGGCGAGGATGGACAGGGTCACTGCAGGCGGGCGAAGGGCGAACCAGGCCACAGCAGCAAGGGCCAGAACGGCGAGAACGGCAATGAGGCGTTTCATGGTCCTGCTCCTGCGGTTTTGGTCAGTATTGCACGGCCTAAGCATCACAGTCTTATGACATTAAAATGACAGTCAAGGTCTTGGAGGGGTAAGCTTTTCCTCGGCCTTGGCGCGGTTCCAAAGGGCGTCCATCTCGTCCAGGGTGCTGTCGGCAGGGGATTTTCCGGCCTCGGCAAGCCAGTCCTCGATCCGGGCGAACCGGCGGGTGAATTTCCGGTTGGCAGCGCGCAGGGCGGCTTCGGGATCGACCTTCAGATGGCGGGCAAGGTTGGCCATGACAAAGAGAAGGTCGCCGATTTCCTCGGTCAGTTCGGTCTGGGTCAGGGTGTCGCGGGCTTCGACCACCTCGCGGGCTTCTTCTGTCAGCTTGTCCAGGACGTCGTCCGTCGAAGGCCAGTCGAAACCGACCCTTGCAGCACGGTTCTGCAATTTCAAGGCGCGGGTGAGGGCGGGTAGGGATTGGGCGATGCCATCGAGAGTGCGGGCCTTGCCGCGTTCGGCGGCCTTCATCGCCTCCCAGTCAATGGATTGCTGTTCGGCCGACTTGTCGCGGGACTGGTCGCCGAAGACATGGGGGTGGCGGTCGAGCATCTTGTCCGAGATGGCGGTCACGACATCGGCGAAGGTGAAATGCCCGGCCTCGGTGGCCATTTGCGCATGAAAGACGGTCTGGAAGAGAAGATCGCCAAGTTCCAGGCGAAGATCGCCCCAGGCCTGCCGGTCGATGGCATCGGCGACCTCATGCGCCTCTTCCAGCGTGTAGGGGGCGATGGTGGCGAAGCTTTGCTGGATATCCCAGGGGCAGCCGCTGGCGGGATCACGCAGGCGCGCCATGATTTCGAGCAGGCGGTCGATCCCGGCGGTAGAATCGCGGACCACACGGTCGCTCACAGTCCGGTCAAGGTGGGGAAGGATCATTGCGGCCACCGGGTTTTTGCGATTTGATCAAAGACCGAGCCAGACCCCTTAAGGACCAAAGCCATGCCCGTGCTGAACCGTATCGCCTCTTATGCCGAGGAAATGAAGGGGTGGCGGCGGCATCTGCACCAATATCCGGAGCTGGCCTTCGAGTGCCACCAGACCGCAGCCTGGATCGTGGAGCGCCTGCGCGAGATTGGGGTGGACGAAATCCATGAGGGGATCGCCAAGACCGGGATCGTGGCGCTGATCAGGGGGCAGGGTGCCAGCCGCGACGGGGGGCCGGTCATCGGCCTGCGCGCCGACATGGATGCGCTGCCGATCGAAGAGCTGACCGGGGCGGCCCATTCCAGCACGGTGAAGGGCAAGATGCACGCCTGCGGGCATGACGGGCATGTGACGATGCTGCTGGGGGCGGCGAAGTACCTGGCGGAAACGCGGAACTTTGCGGGCACCGTGGCGCTGATCTTCCAGCCGGCCGAAGAAGATGGCGGCGGCGGTCAGGTGATGGTGCAGGAAGGGATGATGGACCGGTTCGGGATCGGGCAGGTCTATGGCATCCACAACGCGCCGAACGTGCCCTTCGGGCAGTTCCTGACGACGCCGGGGCCACTGATGGCCAGCGTCGATACGGCCTATGTTCATGTCACGGGGAAGGGTGGGCATGGGGCGACACCGCATGACTGCGTCGATCCGGTGATCGCGGTCGTGGGCATGGTGCAAGCGGTGCAGACGATCATCCCGCGCAACGTCTTTGCGCTGGAGGAGGTGGTGATTTCCGTGACGCAGATCCATACCGGGACGGCATCGAACATCATCCCGGAAGAGGCGATGTTCTGCGCCACGATCCGCTGCTTCAAGCCGGATGTGCGGGCGCTGTTGAAGAAACGGATCCATGAGATCGTCGAAGGGCACGCCTTGGCCTATGGCGTGAAGGCGCGGGTCGATTACGACTGGGGCTACCCGGCGACGATCAATCATGAGGAAGAGACGGATTTCGCCGCCGAGGTTGCCCGTGAAGTGGTGGGGGCCGATCTGGTGGACGCGCGGGCCAACCGCGAGATGGGGTCGGAGGATTTCAGCTACATGCTGGAGGCGCGGCCGGGGGCGTATCTTTTCCTTGGGACCGGGCCGGGGGCGGGGCTGCATCATCCGGCCTTTGATTTCAATGATGAGGCAGCCCCGGTCGGGGCAAGCTTCTTTGCGCGGCTGGTCGAAAAGGCCCAGCCTTTGGGCGGGTAGGGCAAGCTCGACTTGCGGCACCGCGGAAGGCATGGTTTCCTGCCCTCATTCGACGGAAAGGATGCTTTGATGCAGCTGCGTGGCCTTGCTTTTGCTTTTGCCCTGATGGGTCCGGGATCGGCGGTGATGGCCGATGAGTATCTGGGATTTCAGTCGCCGACCGGCAACATCCATTGCGCGATCTATACCTGGAACGGCGGGGCCGAGGCGCGCTGCGACCTGCGCGAGTTGACGCCAAGCTACACCGGACGCCCGGCGGGCTGCGATCTGGACTGGGGCAGCGCCTTCGTGGTGGGGTCGACGGGCAGGGGCGTTCCTGCCTGCGTCGGAGATACCGTCATAGACCCCCGCAACCCGGTCCTGCCTTATGGCGAGGCGATTTCGCTGGGCGGGATTTCCTGCGTATCAGCCAAGACCGGGATGACCTGCACCAATGCGGCCGGAAGCGGGTTCAAAGTGGCGAAGGCGTCGCAGCGGGTCTACTGAGCGCGGGGGGGGCGGACAGGCCGAGGCGTGCGTCGATCATGCGGAAATCGGCATCGCAGATCATGCGCCGCCAGCCGGGCGATACTTGGTAAGGGATGTCGCGTTTAGCCTTCGGCCACGCAGGCGATCGAGACCTTGAGACCCGGCACCCGGACCGGAAGCTTAGCGCCCTGCCGCGCGGGCGGGTCCTTGGGAAACCAGCGCAACCATTCTTCGTTCATGCCGGGAAAGTCATCTTCCTCGGCAAGGATCACGGTGAAGCTGACCGCGTGGTCGAGAGAGCTTCCCGCAGCCTGCAGGATTTCGGCAATGTTGGTCAGGCAGGCCCGCGTCTGTTCCTGGATCGTTGTGCCGACCAACTGACCGGTGGCCGGATCGGTCGGGCCGGTTCCCGAGACGAAGACAAGGCCTGCCGCCTTTACGGCCTGCGAATAGGTGGCTGGCGGTTTCGCGGCGGTGGGTGTGAAGACGATATCGCGGGTCATGGTGGTCCGGGGGCAAGGAGAGATCTTCGACGGAAGGCGCGGCGCCGCTATGGTGGCTACGCCAAGTCTAGCAGTGGAACGGCTGAGGGCGATAGCCGGGACGGAAAGCTTCGGCCAGCTTTCGCGCCGGTCGGGTACCATCTGACCGGCCGGGGCTTGACTTGGGTCATGGGCTCGGGCTTTCTCGCCCCATTCGGATCCGCGCGTCTCCGACTTTAACGACTGCGCTGCAAAACCCGAGACATCTTATGGCACTTGAAGACGCGAAGACGCAGGTTGATACTGCGTTCACCCGGAAAGCCAACCGGGGGTACTCATTTGAAAATGCGTTCGGGGGGGCGACCAGCTTTCTGCGCCGGACCTATGCCAAGGACCTGACCGGGGTCGATCTGGCGATCACCGGCGTGCCCTTCGATCAGGCGGTCAGCCACCGGTCCGGCACCCGTTTCGGCCCGCGCGCGATCCGCGAGGCGTCAAGCCTGATGCCCTATGACCCGCCACCCGGCTGGGGCACCGACCCACTGGAGGAGCTTTCGATCATCGACTACGGCGATGTGGCCTTCGACTATGCCAATGTGTCCGAGTTTCCCGAAACGCTGACAAACCACATCCGGACGATCCTGAAGGCCGGGGCCGGGACCGTCACCCTTGGCGGCGATCACTACATCACCTGGCCGATCTTGAAGGCCTACGCCGAAAAGTTCGGACCCATCGGTGTCATCCACTTCGACGCGCATTCCGACCTTTGGCCGGATGACAATCCCGCACGGATCGACCATGGCACGATGCTTTACAAGGCAGTGAAGGCGGGGGCGGTCGATCCCAAGCGGTCGGTTCAGATCGGCATCCGGACCACGACCGAGGATTATCTGGGTGTGAACGTGATCACCTCCCGCGAGGCGCATGAATGGGGCGTCGGACGGGTGGTCGATACCGTGAAGGGGATCGTGGGAACCGGGCCTACTTACCTCACCTTCGACATCGACGCGCTGGACCCGGCCTTTGCGCCCGGTACTGGCACACCGGTTTGGGGCGGGCTGGCCAGTTGGCAGGTGGCGGCAATACTCCGCGATCTGGCGGGGATAAATCTGGTCGGTGGCGATGTGGTCGAGGTCTCGCCGCCCTATGACACCACCGGGGCCACGGCGATCGCGGGCGCGCATGTCGCCTATGAGCTGATCTGCCTTTACCATTGGGTGCGGAGGAAGCGGTGATCGGGTGGCGGGCGGCGGTCTGGGTGGCGCTGGCGGCGCTGGTGGCTTTTGGCACCTATGTCCGTCTTGCGCCGACTGACCCGGCGGCCTGGCACATCGATCCCCGGCCGCCGCAGCCAGCAACTGGAGTGCACTTGGCAAGGGCGATCTGGAACCCCGAGGCGATAACGGCCACCATGAACTCGGCACGTGCATTTGTCTTGGTGCCCGGAACGCCAAGGGATGTTCTGGAGCGCCTGAACAAGATTGCCTTGGCGTCACCGCGGACCACACGCTTGGCAGGGAGCCCCGAGGAGGGTCGCATGACCTGGGTCACCCGATCGGCCTTTTGGGGTTTCCCGGACTATACAACCGCCCAAGCCGGGGTTTCGGATGTTGCAACCAGCGATCTGGCGATCTTTGCCCGCTCACGGTTCGGTCTGTCGGACCTTGGGGTGAACAGCACGCGTCTGCAGGACTGGCTGATGCGTGTTGCATCTTGACTGCCGACGCGCTTTGAGTCGAAACGAGCGCAAGGGACGCCTTAGGTGCCGGCGTCGCCGCAACGACGAAAACCGATGCCTGAACAACAGATGTCCTGGCAATGTGTGCTGATCGCCTGGGGTGACCGCTACCAGGTCGCCGTCATCAATGCGCTTGTGGCGTCGATACGGGCCGCCTCGCGGGGAGTGGAGCGGTTCGTCCTTCTGTCGGACCGGTTGCGGCCGGGGCTTGATCCGGCGATCGAGGTTCGCCCCATTCCCGAATGGTTCCTCGACGAGCGCTTTCGCCGATCGGGCTGTCAGACCAAGCTCTGCATGTTCGAGGCGGGTGTTTTGCCGAACGATCTGACTGCGATCTATCTGGATCTGGACACTATGGTGCTGGGCGATCTTTCACACGTGCTAAGTGTCGTGGAAGGACCGGAGACGATAGCGCTTCTCCAAAGCGCGATCCTGCCCTTCGGCAGCTTCGCACGATGGCTTTGCCGACTAACCGGCGGCAGGCGTTACGCGCGGGGCAACTCGTCCATCGTCGTCTTCCATCCGGCGCATTCGACCTATGTTGCCAGCCGCTTCCGCGAGCTTTCCGCGATACACCAAGAAACCGGCTTCAAGCCGCTGGCTGCCGATGAGCGCTTCATTTCCTGGATCGCACAGCCGGTGGTGCGCGCGGTGCCGACCAGTCTTGTCGTGAAGTTTCCGACCGAATACATGCAGCCTTGGCGCTGGCTTGTCTATTTGCGGGCCAGTCTGCCCTGGATCAGGCGGCGGCGGGAGGGGCTGATCGCGGTCACCTTTCCCGGGGTGAAGCTGAAGGGAGGGGAACTGGCTGTCCTGCCCGAAGGCGCTGTCGTCACCGATAGAAAAGGCAGAAAACTATACTGGACTGATCGTGCGCTGGGGTCGTTGCGCCTTCGGATAATTGCGTTCTATGGGGTTTCGTCCGGCTAAAGCCCCTTGACGCCCTCGATGCGACACGCGACATCCGGTCGCTATGGTTCCCTTAGAAAAGCTTGCCCAGATCACCCAGCGCTTCGAGTTTCTTGAAGCGCAGCTTAACACCGGCGCGGCCCCGGCTGAAATCGCGCGGATCAGCAAGGAATATACCGACCTGAAACCCGTGGCCGAAGAAATTGCCGCCTATCGCCAGTCGCTGGACGATCTGGCCGAAGCCGAGGCGATGCTGGCCGATCCGGAAATGAAGGGGCTGGCCGAAGAGGAATTGCCCCGCCTGAAGGCTCGCATTCCCGAGATGGAGCAGGCGTTGCGGCTGGTGCTTCTGCCCAAGGATGCGGCCGATGCGCGGCCAGCGATTGTGGAAATCCGGCCGGGGACGGGGGGGGATGAGGCCGGGCTTTTCGCCGCTGACCTTGCGCGGATGTACCAGCGACACGCCGAACGGATGGGCTGGCGCTGGGAGGTGCTGGAAGAGCAGGTGTCGGACCTTGGCGGGCTGAAAGAGCTGGTGGCGCTGGTCAGTGGGGAGGGGGTCTTCGCCCGGCTGAAGTATGAATCCGGCGTCCACCGGGTGCAGCGTGTACCCGAGACCGAGGCGCAGGGGCGCATTCACACCTCGGCGGCGACCGTGGCGGTGCTGCCCGAGGCCGATGAGGTCGAGATCGACATCCCGGCAAGTGACATCCGGATCGACACGATGCGGTCGTCCGGCGCGGGCGGGCAGCACGTGAACACGACCGACTCGGCAGTTCGGATCACCCATCTGCCGTCGGGGATCGTGGTAACGTCGTCCGAGAAGTCGCAGCACCGCAACAAGGAGATCGCAATGCAGGTCCTGCGCTCGCGGCTTTATGAGGCCGAGCGCGAGCGGATCCATTCGGCCCGCGCGGCGGACCGGAAAAGCCAGATCGGCTCGGGCGACCGGTCAGAGCGGATCAGGACCTATAACTTTCCGCAAGGGCGGTTGACCGACCACCGGATCAACCTGACGCTCTATGCGCTGCCGCAGATCATGGGCGGGGATCTGGACGGGCTGATCGACGCGCTGACCGCACATGATCAGGCAGAAAAGCTGGCGGAGATGGACGGATGAGGGCCTCCGATCTTCTGCGGCTTGCCATTCCCCGGCTGCAGGCGGCGGGGGTCGAGGACGTGGTGCGGGATGCGCGGGCGCTTATGTCGCATGCGCTTGGAATTGCACCGGACCGGCTGACGCTGCACTTGCCCGATGATATGTCGGAACAGCAGATCTTGGCGTATGAGACGGCGCTGCTGGCCCGCATCGCGCGCCAGCCGGTGGCGCAGATCACCGGGCGGCGGCTTTTTTGGGGGCTGTCGTTCCGCGTCTCCCGCGACACGTTGGACCCAAGGCCCGAGACCGAGGCGCTGGTGGCCGAGGCGCTGTCGTGCCCGTTCCTGAAGGTGCTCGACCTTGGCACCGGGACCGGGTGCATCCTGCTCTCCTGCTTGAAAGGCATGCCGATGGCGCGGGGGGTCGGTGTCGATTTTTCGGAGGCGGCGCTTGAGGTTGCGGCAGGTAATGCAAGTGATCTTGGGCTTTCGACGCGGGTGAAGTTCCTAAAGTCCGACTGGTTTTCGGCGGTTAAGGGGGCCTTTGACCTGATCGTTGCTAACCCGCCCTACATTGCCGCCGACGAGATGGCGGGCCTGGCGCCCGAAGTCCGGGATTGGGAGCCGCATCTGGCGCTGACCCCGGGTGGCGACGGGCTTGACGCCTATCGCGCGATTGCGCGTGGGGCCGGGGCGCGGCTGATGCCGGGGGGACGGCTACTGGTCGAGATCGGGCCGACCCAGGGGAAGGCGGTGGCGGCGCTTTTCACAGCAGTCGGGCTGGACGGAATCCGCATCCTGCCCGATATGGACGGGCGCGACCGGGTGGTGGCTGCGGTGAAGCCGGGTGAAGCCGACAGTTGCGGCTGTGCCTGATCCTTGCCGAAAACACTCTGTCCACGCAAATTAGGCTTGTAACGCAGCATCGCCTGTGGTTACTGGCGCATGCATGGGCCGGGATTGCACCCGCCTTTGCAACATGCCAGCCTTCGCGTGTTCCTAATCAGCGGCCCGAACCGGGCGGCGGTCGCGGGGCCAAAGCCATCATAAGGACCAGATGCGCTCTTCCAAGAAACGCTCGCGTTCAAACCAGAACCGCCCGCGCACATTAGGCAATATCGTCAACCGCGTCTTTGACAGCTCGGGCCCCGAGGGCAAGGTGCGTGGCACGCCACAGCAGATCATCGAGAAGTATCAGCAGCTGGCGCGCGACGCCCAGCTCTCGAATGATCGCGTGGCAGCCGAGAACTTTCTGCAGCATGCCGAGCATTATACCCGCATGTTGGCCGAAGCGATGCGCGAAATGGCGGTCGAACAGGAAGCCCGCCAGCAGCAGTATCAGCAGAGCGGTGGTCAGAACGTTGGCCAGAACGGTGGTCAGAACGGGCACCAGAACGCGCAACCCAATGGTGGACAGCCGCGTCCGGATCGCCAGGGTGATGGCCGCGAACGTTTTGACCGGGGCGACCGGAACGAACGTCAGGGGGCCGAGCGTCAGGATCGGCAAGACAACCGCGACCGGGGCGAGCGTCGTCAGGACTTTGGGCGCGACTTCCGCGAAGAGCGGAGCTTCGTTGCAGAAGAACAACCGATGGCCAGCGATGTCATCGAGCTAAAAGAAGGTGATGACACCGGGCTGATCGTGACGCCGGAATCCGTCGCGCGGTCTCGGGTCGAACCGGAAACGGTTGCGCATGAAGTCGCCGCGGAAGCGCATGCGACGGAAGAGCGTCCCGCAGCCGCGCGCCGCCCGCGTGGGCCGAGAAAACCCAAAGCCGAGGCAAAGCCCGACGGCGAACCGCCGCAGGAAGCCGCCGAGTAACCGGCCTGGAAATATACGGAAGGCCGCCCGGTTGGGCGGCCTTTTGCATGTCAGCGCGCGGGCTGGCTTCTTAGGGGACTGTCGGTGCCAACTCGCTCCGTTCGCCGGCCTTCACGGTCAGGGGCGTTTCGGCAGTCTTGCCGTCCCTGGTGACCACAACGACATAATCACCGGCCGGAAGCGTGGTCTGCCAGGTCGGCCCATAGGCATAACCGAGTGACAGGCGGTTGCCGTTGATGTCGGCCTTCGCGGCCAGCACTTCGATCAGCGGATCACCCGGCACCGTGAATGCCGCGACGCCCGCGTTCAGGGGAACGGTGATGTCGACGCGCTCACCGACCTTGACGGTGAAAGGTGTCTCGGCCTTGGTGCCGCCCAGCGTCACGATCGCCACGTAATCGCCCGGAGGCAGGTCGAACGCGGCACCCGCGCCATAGGTATAACTGATCGACGCGCGGTTGCCTTCGATGTCCTTTTTGGCGGCGACGATCTCGACGAAATGCTCGGCCCCTTCAACCTTTAGGGCATCGGTGTAGAAGGCCTCGACCACCGCGTGACCGACGCCGATGACCAGATCAAGCTCAGTCACCTTGCCCGCCTCGATCAGCACCGACTGCGACGTTTCCGCCTGACCAAGGCGCGCGAGAAAGCCGTATTCACCTGCCGGAAAGACCCGCGTCGCCTGGCCATAGCTGCTTTCACCGATGTCATTCGGGCCGCGCATTTCCCAATAGGCGTCGGCGTCGGGTTCAGCACCGGGGGCGGGGCGCATGGTCAGGTTCAGAACGCCCGCATCCAGAACGGCAACAGGTTGCGACAGCTCGGTAGCCGGGCCAATCTCGACCTCTTGCACCACGATGGCGTCGTGCAGCGTGGTCTGCATCTGGTATTTGCCGGGGGGAAGGGCACTCTTTTGCGCGCCGTAGATCGTGGTTGCGGTATCGGTCGCAACCGTGCCGTCGTCGGCGATGGCATAAAAATAGAAGCTCGCGTCTTTCAGCAGGTTTTCGTCCGGTTCCGGGCCGCCTGCGGCCAGGTGCAGGATTGGATCGACGTTGTCGGCCAGTTGCACAGGCTCCGGTTCAGGGACTGGCTCGGGCGCGGGTTCCGGTTCGGCCACGACGACCGTGGTTTTCAGCGCATCGACCAGGCTGCCTGCGTCCTTGGCCTCGATGTACTTGCCCCCGGTATTCTCGGCCAGGCAGGCGACGGTCGCCCCTTCCTCGGCGGTCAGGCCGAAGCCCACGACATGAGCCGTGAAATCGACGCCCGAGGCTTCAAGCTCGGCCCCCAGGGCGCACGGATCGGCTTCGCAGGTTTCGATTCCGTCCGTGATCAGGATTACGGTTGCTTTCGCTTCGGTCGATTTCAGCTCTCCGGCGGCCCGGCGGACGGCTTCGGTCAGCGGGGTTTTGCCAAGGAATTTCATCGCATTGGCGGCGTCTGTTATGGCGCCGGCCGTCCCGGTTGCCGGGGGCACAACCAGCTCGATATCCTCGCAGCTGCCCTTTTCCCGGTGGCCATAAGCCATAAGCCCCAGTTCCGTCTCGGCCGGAATGCCGGTCAGGACCGACGCCAGCGCCTCACGCGCGATCTCAAGCTTGGCGCGGCCGTCGATCTGGCCCCACATCGACCCCGAAGCATCGAGAACAATGATCGACTTGCCCTCGGCCAGAAGGGGGGCCGCCAGCAGGGCCTGGGTCAGAAGGGCGGCTAGGGCGGGTCTGAAAGGGCGCATGAATGGGCTCCGGGGTCCAAGAAATCTGCGCGGAGCGTAAGGCAGGGTTGTGCTTGGGGTCAATCACGGCGCGAGTCAAAGAAAACGGGTCTTCGGGACCTGCCCGAAGACCCTGCCGCGCCCTGGGGCCGGAGGAGGGAAAGGACGCCACCTCAGGACCCCGGTCGGCGCCCGGGCAAAAGCCTGAGTGACCAGTCTTTGCCCGGGGTCACTGACCGCGAAGGGGATCAGGACGCGGGCAGAAGCACCGTGTCGATCACGTGGATCACACCGTTCGACTGCTTGACGTCGGCGATGGTGACATTGGCGATGTTGCCCTGGCCGTCCTTGATCATCACCACGCCGTCCTTGTACATCGCGGTGAATTCGCAACCGCCGACGGTTTTGACCGGATGGGCACCCTTGTCGTCATCGACCATCTTCATGATCGCGTCCGACATGGCGTCTGCCGCGACGACGTGGCAGGTCAGGATCTTGGTCAGCATATCCTTGTTTTCCGGCTTGAGCAGCGTCTCGACCGTGCCGGCGGGCAGTTTGGCGAAAGCGTCATTGGTGGGTGCAAAGACGGTGAAGGGGCCAGCGCCCTGCAGGGTTTCGACCAGACCGGCAGCCTGAACGGCGGCAACCAGCGTGGTGTGATCTGCCGAATTCACCGCATTCTCGACGATGTTCTTGTCTTCGAACATCGCAGCACCACCGACTTTCGGGTTTTCGGCCAAAGCCATACCGGTGGTCAGGGCCAGCAGCGCGGTCGCGAGTTTAAAGGCTTTCATGATAGTCTCCCTTCGGGGTCCGGGCGGGCCAATCCCGCCTCACATCCGAAGAAACGGGACCATCCGAGGGAAGTTTCAGCCTGGGCTGACGCTCACGCTCTCGTGATCAGGCGTCGTCGCCGAGCTTGGTCATCAGGATGATTGGCCCGGTGGGCTGGCCAGTAGGCGAGCCGCCTGCGGGTTCGAGCGAAACTGCAATGACGTAGCCCGCAGGTGGCGCAGGGTAGGTCACGACGAGCGGATCGTTTTCGAGCAGACCCAGCGACACCGGACCCTGGCCTGGGGCAATGACCCAGAATTCGTGGACTTGCCCCTGAGGTGCTGGAACCCCTTTAGCCCGCGTCACTCTCAGCGTGTCGCCGAAATGGCTGACCTCATAGGCCAGACGGTTGTCCGCTGTGGCAAGCGTCGCCACGAGATTGGACCGTGGTGGGGCAACCACGGCCAGAGTGGCCAGAACCAGCGATGCGGCGACGAGGGCACCGGTAAGCCAGCCCAAGATGCCGCCGCCGCGCGAGGCACGGCTGGTCCGCGCGCTGGCCGGCTTCGGGAAGAGCCTTGCCTCGATCTGCGGCATGAGGTTCGGGGCAGGGGCCTCGGCGAAATCGTCGTTCATGCCTTCCAGGCGGAATTCCCATTCGGTTACCATGGCGGCAAAAGCCGGATCGCGTTTGATGCGGGCTTCGGCTTCGGCACGTTCGGCCAGATCGAGGACACCTAGCACATATTCAGCGGCGAGGGCGTCATCGGCCTCTTCAGGGGTGAGGGGCGCGTCGGTCATGTCTCAAGACACTCCTTCAGCTTCAGGAGGCTTCGACGCAGCCAGGTGCGCATGGTGTTCAGGGGCACGGCATGGCGGGCCGCGAGGTCGACGTAGGAGAGGCCGTTCAGATAGGCGCCCTTGACCGCATCGGCGCGTTCGGGGTCAAGCGTGGCAAAGCAGTCGGCCATCCGGCGCGCTTCGCCTTGGGCCACCAGCCGGGTCTCGGCGCGGGGGGCGGTGTCGGCGACGGTGTCAAGCTCGTCATCGCTTTGCGCTTGGGGACGGGCACGCAGGCGGTCGATGGCCAGGTTGCGGGCGATGGCGATGAGCCAGGTCATGCCCCGACCCTTGGCCGGATCATAGCGACCCGCGCGCAACCAAACCCTGGTATAGACCTCCTGCAAAGCATCCTCCGCTTCCGCGCGTTCATGAAGGATACGAAGCAGCACGCCCATGAGTTTCGCAGAACTGTCACGATAAAGCGTGCGAAACGCAGCCCGGTCGGTTGCGGCGCATTTCGCGATCAGGGTTGCGATAGGATCATCGGACATGCGCGTGACGTTACGGGATTTAATCTTCGGCGCAAGCCGTTCATTGCAAAAGATTTAGTGGCAAGAGCCTGCGCTACCCCCGCCGCCGCCTGCGCCCGCCATCGTCGCCCGAGCCTTTGGTGTTGAAGCTGACCTCGGGCAGGGTCACGATGGAATTGAGGTGCGGGAACGGGTCAACGGCATTGGGAATCGCACTGGCATTGACGAAATGCTCTTGGAAGCGTGGCTCGATCGCGGTCTCGACCTTGTGGATGTCATGCACCGTCGCCTCGATCGCATTGCGCGCGGCGACACTGCAGAGCGCGATCCGCGCGCCGGTTCCGGCGGCATTGCCCGCGCTGACCACGCGGTCCAGCGTCACATCGGGGATCATCCCCAGCACCATCGCGTGTTTCGGACTGATATGCGCGCCGAACGCACCGGCCAGCGTCACCCGGTCCACGGTCTCGACCCCCATCTCGTCCATCAGCAGTTTCGCACCAGCGTAAAGCGCGGCCTTGGCCAGCTGGATCGCCCGGATATCGCCCTGGGTCACCGTGATCAGCGGCCCGCCATCAGCGGTGCCGTCGTGCAGCACATAGTCATGCGTGCGCCCGGTGGTGATGCTGCGGGGGGTCCCGGTCTGGTCCGGCCCGCCGATCAGGCCGCCGTGATCGACCAGTCCCGCCAGCCGCATCTCGGCCACCGCCTCGATGATGCCCGACCCGCAGATGCCGGTCACACCCGTCGTGGCAGTCGCCGCCGCAAAGCCCGGATCGTCCGACCAGAGGTCCGAGCCGATCACCCGAAAGCGCGGTTCCTTGGTCAGGGGATCAATCTCGACCCGCTCGATCGCCCCCGGAGCCGCCCGCTGACCGCTGGAGATCTGCGCGCCCTCGAAGGCCGGGCCGGTCGGCGAGGAACAGGCAAGGACGCGGGTTTCGTTGCCAAGCAGAATTTCGGCATTGGTGCCAACGTCAACAATAAGTACCATATCCTTCGATTTGTTCGGTTCTTCGGACAATGCCACCGCCGCGCAATCCGCCCCGACATGGCCCGCGATGCAGGGGAGGACATAGACGCGGGCATTGCGGTTGAGGTTTGAAAGCTCCACCTCCCGGGCATCAAGGCTAAGCGAACCCGAGGTCGCCAACGCGAAAGGTGCCTGACCAAGCTCGACCGGATCGACGCCCAGGAACAGGTGGTGCATGACCGGGTTGCAGACCAGCACCAGTTCATAGATCGAAGCCGGATCGACCCCCGCCTCGGCGGCAATCGACTGGGCAAGGGAATTGATCGCCTCGCGCACCACGCGGGTCATCTCGACATCGCCGCCGGGGTTCATCATCGCATAGGACACGCGCGACATCAGGTCCTCGCCGAACCTGATCTGCGGGTTCATCAGTCCGGACGAGGCCAGCACCCGCCCGTCCGAAAGGTCGCAAAGATGGGCCGCGATGGTGGTGGAGCCCAGGTCAACTGCCAGTCCCAGCAGCGGGCCTTCATGAAAGCCGGGGAAGATATCCAGCACGCGGGTCGCCGTATCATGGTTGCCCTTGTGCAAAACAACCGTCGCTTTCCATTCGCCCTTGCGCAGAACGGGTTGCAACCGGCGCAGGACGGTAAGGTCCGTCTCAACCCCCTCGATCTGCCATTGTGCAGCCAAGGCGCGTTGAAGCCGCTCGAAATCGCCCGTCGGTTCATGCATGTCGGGCTCGTCAACCTCGACATAGACGGCGCGGGTGGCGGGGTCCATGACCATGACCCGCTCGGTCGCCGACTTCCGGATCACCTGCTTGTGGACCTGGCTTTCGGGCGGCACGTCGATCACGACATCGCCCATGACCTTGGCCTGACAGCCCAGCCGCCGCCCGTCGAGAAGGCCGCGTATGCGCTTGTAACGATCCTCGACCGCGTTCCATTCGGAAAGCGCATCCTCGGCGACCGTCACGCCGTGCTTGGGAAACTCGCCATAGCCGGGGCTGATCTGGCATTTCGAGCATATCCCCCGACCGCCACAGACCGAATCAAGATCGACGCCCAGCTGCCGGGCCACGGTCAGGACCGGCGTGCCAAGCGCAAACCGCCCCCGCTTGCCCGAGGGGGTGAAAATCACAAGTGCATCGTCGGTCATGCTGGTTGGGGTCCGGTTCTTTGTGCGCCTCGCGGTTTTAGACTGCGGGTCCGCGAAGGCAATGCCGGATTGCGGCAGGTCCGGCCCCTATTCCGGCACGCGCTTCTTTCGCGCGCGGGGTTTCGTGTCCAGCATGGTGATTTTCTGCCAGATCTTGCGCGACAGGCTGGAGCCTAGCAGTTCGATATCATTCACCGCCTGCGCAACACCTTCGTCCGGCACCGCCTGGGCATAAAGGGCGGCAAGCTTGCCGGTGATCGCCAGAAGTTCCGAGGAATAGTCCAGATAGCGCGACATTTCGTCGGCATCCATGTCCCGCACCGGCGAATGCTGGGTGGGCAGGAAGCCGGGCGCCAGGGTGACCGGGTCCTTGGTCAACTGGTGCATGTCGATGATATGGATCACCGAGCGGAGCGCATGAAGGCCCCTGGCCACGCGCTGCCGTTTGACCCGCGCTTCGGTCCGCACCAGCGCCACGAGGCCCAGAACCGCCAGCAGCACGGTGTTGATCGCGGCCTCGACGCCCTCGACTGACCCGATCGCCTCGCGTCCCACTTGATTCAGCGGGACGATCGAGCCGACCCAAAGAAACACCGCCGCCCCACCCAGAACCACAAGCGCGACAAGCCCGCGCAACCACCAGATCGGCGGGGCAAGCACCTTGACTTCGGCCATGACTGTCTGGGCCAGTGCGACGACCTCGGCGGCGACCTTGGTCAGGCCGCGGTCGGGAAAACGCTCGGCAATCCGGCGTTCCAGCTGCCGGGTGGTGGCAAGGATCTTTTCGGGGTCAAGGCTCTTGAAAGGCATGACCCATGGCTATCAAGCCTTGGACAGAAGACAAGTTCTATGTGCCTGCCAGCGTCTGCAGCACCGCCTCTGCTGCCGGATCGGCGGGAAACATCAGCTCGATCTTCATGTCGGCAAGCGACACCTCTTCGGCGCTGCCGAACTGGGCGTAGGTTGAAAAAAGCGACAGCGGGGTAGTACCCATCCGGTAGACGGTCGGGATCACCGCATGGCGGCTGACGCGGGGCTGGAACCCGGCGATCTGCGGGTCCTTCGCCAAAAGGGCGGCGGCGGCGTCCAGTTCGGGAATACCCCCCGCCCGCATGCTTTCGCTGCGCAGGCGTAGCAGCGTGCTGTGGCCGACCTCGATCCAGTTCTCGATCAGGTTGGAAAAGACCGCGATGTCCTTTAGCCCGTCCAGAAGGCTGGAGCCGACCGCGAACCCCGCAGGACCGAACATGGCCGTCGCCGGGGCATTCAGCGCCACGATCCGCCAGAGCCGGTCCATGATCAGGCCGGGGTAGGGCGCATGGCGGCTGATCGTCCAGTCCATCGCGGCGCGGACCTGCGCCATTTCGGCAGCATCCAGCGCAAGCGTCGGGAATTGCGGCGAAAACCCTGCGGCGGTCAGGATCGTGTTCTGCTCGGCAGGGGGCAGACCCAGCACCTCGGCCAGCCGCAGGACCATGCCGCGCGAAGGCCGGGCGCGGCCGGTTTCAAGAAAGGCGAGGTGGCGGGGCGACACTTCGGCTTCAGTGGCCAGCTGCAGCTGGCTAAGGCGCCGGGTGTGGCGCCAGTCCTTCAAGGCTTCGGGGAAATCGCGCATCGGGGCCTCCGTTCCACGGCCAGGATAGCCGAGGAGCGGGGCCTTGGCACTTACCTGCAAGGGAATTGGAATGCCGCCGCCGCCGCGCTTTTGTGGGGTCACCTATTAGCAAAGGAGAGGATGATGACAGCCGAACAAAAGGGCCTGCGGTTTGCGGCGGGCGTGACGATGGCCTTCGGGTTGGCACTGGCGCTGGCGGCTTTTCCGCCACTTGGGGCACCGATGATCCTGCTGGCCGATATCCTGGTCTGGCCGCTGGACGGGGCCGAAACCGGCACCGCTCCGGGCATGCGGTTGATCCTTGCGATTGCGGGCGGGGTGATGGCGGGCTGGGGCTGGCTGATCTGGCAGCTTGCCGGGGCAGCGCTGGCGAAAGATCCCGACAATATCCGCCCGTTCATCCGCCAGTCCGTCATCCTGTGGTTCGTGGTCGACAGCATCGCCTCGGTCCTCGCAAGCGCACCGCTGAACGCTGTGGCCAATCTTGCGTTCCTGGCGCTGTTCCTGATCCCGATGCTGCGGGGCAGGGCTGCGCAGGCCGCCTAGCAGTAGAAGGCCGCGATCCCACGAGTTCGGGATGGCGGCCCCAACTTCCTCGCCCCGCAGCGACCGCCAGACGTTGACGCCGGTCAAATCCGCCTCTACCTCGCCCCCCATGGCACGCGCACCCCTTCTTCAGCTTTCCGGCATCTCGCTGACCTTCGGCGGCAATCCGGTCTTTGACGACCTTTCGCTTACCGTCCAGCCCGGCGACCGGACCGCTTTGGTCGGCCGCAATGGCAGCGGCAAGTCGACGCTGATGAAGGTGATGGCGGGGCTGACCGAAGCCGACCGCGGCATCCGCACCGTGCCGCCCGGCGTGACCGTGGGGTACATGGAGCAAGAGCCGGACCTGTCACGCTTTGCCACCCTCGGCGATTTCGCGGCCTCGAACCTGCCTGATGGTCAGGAATATCGCCTTGCTGTGGTGGCCGAGGGTCTGAAGTTCAATCCCGACACCCCCGTCGCCACCGCCTCTGGCGGGGAGCGCCGCCGGGCCGCGCTGGCCAAACTGCTTGCCGAAGCGCCGGAACTGATGCTTCTGGACGAACCCACCAACCACCTCGACATCCAGGCCATCGAGTGGCTGGAAGCCGAGCTTTCGACGACCCGCACAGCCTTTGTCCTGATCAGCCACGACCGCGCCTTCCTGCGGGCGCTGACGCGGAGCACGCTTTGGATCGACCGGGGCGAGGTCCGACGCCGCGAGTCGGGGTTCGAGGGCTTTGAGGATTGGCGCGAAACCGTCTGGGCCGAGGAGGACGAGGCCCGCCACAAGCTGAACCGCAAGATCAAGGCCGAGGCGAAATGGGCGGTCGAAGGCATTTCGGCCCGGCGCAAGCGCAACATGGGCCGGGTGCGCGCATTGCAGGCGCTGCGGTCCGACCGGGCGGCGCAAATCCGGCGCCAGGGGACGGCGGCTTTTGCGCTGGACAGCGGGCCGGTGTCCGGCAAGAAGGTGATCGAGGCCCAGCATCTGACCAAGTCTTACGGCGACAAACCCATCGTCAAGGACTTTTCGCTGCGGGTCCTGCGCGGTGACCGGGTGGCATTCGTCGGCCCGAACGGGGTGGGAAAGACGACACTTCTCAAAATGTTGACGGGCGAAGTTCAACCTGACGAGGGCCGTGTCACGCTTGGCACCAACCTGGAGATCGCCATCTTCGACCAGACCCGCACCCGGCTGGACCTTGAGGCCAGCCTTTGGGACAACCTGACCGTCGATCCCCTGATGCGGGTCTCGGGGGCGTCGGATCAGGTCATGGTGCGGGGGACCCCGAAACACGTTGTGGCCTATCTCAAGGACTTTCTCTTCGACGAAGCCCAGGCCCGCGCCCCGGTGCGCAGTCTGTCGGGCGGCGAACGGGCCCGGCTTCTTCTGGCCAAGCTGATGGCGCAACCTTCGAACCTGCTGATCCTTGACGAGCCGACCAACGATCTTGATGTCGAGACGCTGGACCTTCTGCAGGACATCCTTGGCGACTACGACGGGACCGTCCTGCTGGTCAGCCACGACCGTGATTTCATCGACCGGATCGCCACAGCGACCGTCGCGATGGAAGGCGAGGGCAGGGCTGTCGCCTATCCCGGCGGCTGGTCGGACTATGCGGCGCAGCGGGCTAAACCCGGGGACGAAGCGGCAAAACCCGTCAGCAAGCCCGGCGCACCGCAGGCCAAGGCGGAACCGAACGGTCGCGTCTCGGGCCTGTCCTTCACCGAAAAGAAGCGGCTGGAGGACCTGCCTACCCAGATCGACCGACTGGAGTCCGAAATTCGGAAGCTGGCGGCTCTTCTTGCCGACCCCGAGCTTTTCACCCGCGAACCTGCAAAGTTCCGCAAGGCGACCGAGGCCCTGACCGACCGGCAAACGGCACTTCGGGCCGCGGAAACTGAATGGCTGGAATTGGCCGAGCGGGCCTGAGCGGCATTTTTCGCGCCTTACTTGGCCCAAAACGCCCTGGGCGATCGGCATTTCTTTGCTGGCTTTATACACGGGTAATCAACCCCTTGTGAGCAGGTATTGTCGTTGCCAGCAACTCTACCCAGCCTTATTGCAGCCGCCCGCACATAGGGCAGCAAGGACATGGAGACAGAGATGAAATCTATCGCAGTACTTATAACGGCAGCCGCATTTGCCGCACCGGCTTTTGCCGGCGGCCCGATCGTGGTTGAATCTGAACCGACCATCGTGGCGGCCGCAGAACCTGTCGCAGCCCCTGGCGTCGATTGGTCGGGTCCTTATGTCGGTGCCCAGCTTGGTTATGCCGACATCGACTCGAATGGCGGCGGTCTGGACGGTGACGGCTGGCTTGGCGGTGTCCACGCAGGTTATCGCTGGGACTGGGGCAATTTTGTCGCCGGGGCCGAACTTGATTACGACACGGCTGAGATCGACCTTGGTGCCCCTGGCGTCGGTACCCTTGATGACGTTGCTCGGATCAAGCTGATGGCGGGTACCGAACTTGGCCGCAGTCTGGTCTACGGCACGCTTGGTGCGGCCTATGCCAGCGCGACGGTTGGCGGGGCCGAGCTTAGCGACAACGGCTACTTCATTGGCGCTGGTGTCGATGTACCGGTCACTGACCGGTGGAGCGTCGGTGGCGAGCTTTTGCAGCACCAGTTCGACGACTTCGACGGTTCGGGCGTCGATCTTGACGCGACGACACTGAAGGCCAAGGTCTCGCTTCGGTTCTGACCTTGAACCTTGCGGCGCGGCTTCCCCCCGCGCCGCAAAACCCTTTTCCGGATGTGTGGGGTGGGGCTAGCGGCAGGGGGCAGGGCGCAGGATGAAGCTTCGGTCATCGCCTTGGTGGCTTTCCAAGGTTGTAAAGCCGGTGTCGTTCTCGAAGCTCATGCCGTAGCGTCCGACTTCGATCAGGATCGCGCCGTTCCTTGCCGGGGCAATCGAAAAGCTCCCCGCATCGCCCTCCAGACCGCAGTCCAGCGCCTTCGAGCGCGCATTCTCGCAATAGGCCAACCCTTCGAACGCGCCGCCGGGAACACCCCGCAGGGTCAGCCGGACCCAAAGGCCGATCATCGGGTCGGCAACTTCGGCCTCAGGGACGACAGTGATGTCGGTCACACGCTGGGCCGGATGCGTGTCGAGGTGGTCAGAGCTGTAGCTGCGCGCGTAGCAGCCGGCCTTGCCCGGAAACATCTTCTCAAGCGGGGTGTCAGCCAGAGTTGGGCCGGCGCAAAAGAAGAAGAAAGCGGCGTAAATTACGGATCTTGCTACCACTTTCCGCTTGCTCCCCCGCCCGAGGACTTGCCGCCGCCGAAACCGCCACTTTTGCCCCCGCCACTACCACCATGCGCGCCGTCTTGCGAGCGTTCGTGCCTTGCTTCCCGGCTGGAATAGCTGACGGCATAGGATTTGCGTTCGGTAAAGCCACAGGCAGTGCACATCAGGTGTTGCATGCCGATACCGGCCTCAGAACGGGTCGGCTGGTCAATGATTTCGCGGCGCCGCTCCAACGTCTGGGCTCCGCATCTTGGGCAGGTCCGTCGGGCCTTGCGGCTGCGCCAGACGCCGAAGCCCGCTAAACCCAAGACCCCGGCGATAATGGCGACGGTGGTCAGGTTGGACGAGGGCTTTTCCTCCTCGAACCCCTCGAACACGGTCACCGGCTTGCCAGCCTGGAAGGGCGCGATCAGCCTTTCGCGCGCCGAAGCGATACCCGCCTCGATCCCGCTGGTCAGGCGATCCTCGCGCAGCTCCGGCAGGACCGCCGTCGACAACACCCGTGCGGCGCGACCGTCATAGACCGGGTCGTAGCCCGACCCAAGTGCTATCCGCGCCTCTCGCGTTTCGGTGACGACCAGAAGCATGATCCCGTCGTTCCGGTCCTCGCCTCCGACACCCCAGGCGTTGAAAAGCGCTTTGCCGAAATCCTCCATCCGCATCCCGGCGGCGCCATAGGTGTCGATGTCGGGTACCGTCACGACCACCATCTGCACGCCCGTAGTCTCTTGCGTTTCGGTCAGAAGGCGGGCGATCCGGCCCTCTTCGGTCGCATCAAGGACGTTGGCGAAATCCGAAACCGTGTCGCTTAGCGGCTCGGGGTAGGTCTGGGCCAGCGCAGAGGTAACAGGCGAAGACGCAGCAAGCGCCAGCGCTAGGGCAAAAACTCGGATGAACATGATGCAAGCATTTCTTGTACTGTAGTTGCAATAAGCATGACATCTTCTGCGCAACAGTCAAATGATCCGACTTGCACCCGGATCGCAAACCGCCCATCGACCCGGGTTTGTGTGAGGTAAATCTGCCCGTCATCGTTGATCCGGGCCAAAAGCGCCTCGGTCGCGGCCTCATCCGCCAGGGCGAAGGTAAAGAGCGACAACCGCGGCTCGGTCACGATGTCGACGCCTGGCAGCGCCGCCAGCTGGTCCCGCGCGACCCTGGCCCAGGTCACGTGGTTCCGGATGCGGGTCCGCAACCCCTCCAGCCCATAGGCGCGCAGCACGAACCACAACTTCAAGGCCCGGAACCGGCGACCCAGGGGCACGGTCCACTCGTTGAAGTTGATGATCTCCTCCCGCCCCGCCGTCTCCAGATACGTGGGCCGCAGGCCCAGCGTCCTCACCTGCGCACCGGGATCCTTCAGGAACTGGACCGAGCAATCGAACTGCGCCCCAAGCCACTTGTGCGGGTTGAAGACAATGGAATCAGCCCCCTCGACCCCGGCCCACAGGGCGCGAAACTCCGGACAGATCATCGCCGACCCGGCCCAGGCCGCGTCGACATGAACCGGCAGGCCCTCGGCCTTGGCCACCGCAATACAGTCAGCTATCCGGTCAAAGGCCCCGACACTTGTGCCCCCCGCGCAAAGGATCACCCCCGCAGGCATCAGCCCTGCCACCCGGTCCGCCGCAATCGCTGCCCGCAACGCGACAGCTGTCATCGCCCGGTCGCTGTCGGTCGCGACCTTCACCAGGTTCGCCTGGCCGATCCCCGCCACCCGGATCGCCTTGTCGACCGAGCTATGCGTCTCGGCACTCGCATAGAACCGCAACACCGGCCCGCCCGACAGTCCCGTGGCCAGCCCCTGCCAGTCCAATGCCTGCTCGCGCATCGTCAGCACCGCCGACAACGTTGCCGAGGTCGCCGAATCGTGGATCGTGCCGGTGAAATCTTCGGGCAACGCAAGCGCCTGCCGCAGCCAGGCCATCATCACCTGCTCGACCTCGGTCGCCGCCGGAGATGTCTGCCAGATCAGGGCGTTACACGCCATCGCATTGACCAGTTGCTCGGCCAGCATGCTGGCGGGGGCGGCATTGGCCGGGAAATAGGCGAAGAACCGGGGGTGCTGCCAGTGGGTCATGCCCCCCGGCACGATCCGTTCGAAATCCGACCAGATCGCCTCGATCGGTTCAGGCGTTTCCGGAGGCCCCGGCGGCAGCTGGCGCGCGACGGCACCCGGGTCCAAGGGCGCGCGGACCGGTCGGTCGCGCAGCCCGGCGTGATAGTCCGCCGCCCAGTCCGCGGCCCGTTTCGACCAATGCCGCAGCGCTTCGTGATCCATGTCTGCCTCCCATTTGGGCCGCAAGAAGGCATGCAAATGGCGCAGCGACAAGGGATTTCCGCCGATACGCCATGCCTGCACCTTGTTCCGGCCATGACAGAATCTTAAGCTTTACCCCTCAGAAGAATGACAAGACGACAAAGTAAGAGGTTTCCATGTCCCTGACCCGCCGCGCGACCCTGCTTGGGTTTTCCGCTTTGCTCTTGTCTGCCTGCGTCGGTGGGGGGGGCAGTTTCAAGACGGAATACACCCCGGTTCCCGCCGCTGTCAGCGCGGGCTGGCGTCTCTCGGAAGTGCGGGTCACCGTCCCAAGGACCCTCAGCGTTTCGGAAGCCAAGACCCTTTTGCCCAATGCCGACATCGTCTGGCGCGAAGACCCCTTGGGGGATCGCTACTCGCAGGTCGGCAAGATCGTCCAGGATGCGGTCCTGCGCGGGGCGCAAGGCCTGCGCGGCGCGCGCCCGGTGATCATCGACGTGACGGTGACGCGCTTTCACGCCCTGACCTTCGAGGCGGAACTCAGCTCGCGCGACTGGGGCGTCCACAACATCGACTTCACCGCCCAGGTGGTTGATGCCCGCTCGGGTGAGGTGCTGCTTGCCGCCACCGCGATCCGGGCCGAACTGCCAGCCCTTTCCGGCGAAAGGATGAAAGCTGCCCGTGCCAAGGGCCAGACGCAGAAGTCGATGATCACCGCCCACATTGCGCGCACGGTTGCGGGCTGGCTGGGGATTGGTCCCGACAATCGCAGCGGCTTCAGCCGTCAGGGCAACTAGCCGCTACCCGAGGGTTGCCTGCAGCTTCTTCGGCAGACCCGCCCGGATGATTCCGTACGAGGTGGTTATGCGTTCGCGCAGCTCGTCATCGGGGACCAGACCGAAGGGGATGCGCAGCCAACTGGCGTGGAAATAGGGCGCACGGGTGGCGCGGCCCATCTCGATGATCAGGCGGGCGGTATCGGGATCGGCGGTCTTGGCTGCCACGCCGTCGCCATCCTAGCCAGCGACCGCAAAGATCTTGCCGCCCACTTTCCAGACGTCATAGTCCGGCGCGAAGGGCTGGCTGACCTCCGCTCCCGGAAAAGTGGCGCAGAAGGCGTTGACAAAGGCGCGGTCCTGCATGGCGGAATTTCCTTGGCGGGGCGGGGGGCTGTCGTGTATGTCTCTCACCCATGACGACATTGCGCAACATCCGCATCTGCTGCATTACCCGCTGACTTCGGTCGCGCGGGCGCTTCGTCATTCCCCTTGGATGAAAAGCCGGTCCCGCGCGAGGGTGATGCTTGCGTGCTTGGGACGACTGACATGGTGAAGATCCGCCTGACCAATTCGAAGACGCGCCGGAAAGAGGATTTCCAGCCGATAGACCCGACGAATGTGCGGATGTATGTCTGTGGTCCAACTGTCTATGACCGTGCGCATCTCGGGAATGCCCGGCCCGTCATCGTGTTTGACGTGCTTTACCGGCTGCTTCGTCATGTGTACGGCGCGGATCACGTCACCTATGTCCGCAACTTCACCGACGTCGACGACAAGATCAACGCCGAGGCTTTGCGCCGCCAGAAGGCCGGTTCTCCCGGCACGCTGGAAGACCTGATCCACGAACGGACCGAGGAAACCATTGCCTGGTACCATGCCGACATGGATGCTTTGGGCGCGCTTAGGCCTGATCATGAACCCCGCGCGACCGAATACATCGGCGAAATGGTCGCAATGATTGAGGGCCTCATTCGGGACGAGCATGCTTATGCTCGTGAGGGACATGTTCTCTTCCGGGTCCGCTCATACAAGAACTATGGCAAGCTCTCCGGTCGTTCGGTCGATGACATGATCGCGGGCGCAAGGGTCGAGGTCGCGCCCTTCAAGGAAGACCCGATGGACTTCGTCCTCTGGAAACCCTCCTCAGGCGAAGAACCGGGTTGGCCGGGTCCAAAGGTGGCCGGAGCAGAGGTGAGCCATGGCCGCCCCGGCTGGCACATCGAATGTTCTGCCATGGCCGACGAGTTGCTGATGAAAGGCTTGCCCGAAAACGAAAAGTCCTTCGACATCCACGGCGGCGGGCTGGACCTGCAATTCCCGCATCATGAAAACGAGATCGCCCAATCCGCCTGCGCCCACCCGCATGGCGACTTCGCGCATTACTGGCTGCACAACGAGATGCTGCAGGTCGAGGGCAAGAAGATGTCCAAGTCTTTGGGCAACTTCTTCACCGTGCGGGATCTGCTCACCAGTGGCTTGCCCGGTTGGCAAGGAGTCCCGGGACCGGTCATCCGGTATGTCTTCTTGCTCACCCACTATCGCAAACCGATGGATTGGCGCCAGTCTACGGCATCAAATGCCAAGCGCAGGCTGGATATCTGGTCTTCAGAAGTTGCCTCGAACTCCGACCTGAAACGGCATTTCGAAACCGACAGGGAAAGCTTCACAAAGGACTTCGTCGGTCACGAGGTTGTGCAGGCTCTTTCTGACGATCTGAATACATCGCTGGCGATTACCCTACTGATTTCAACCGGCAAGAAGCTTGAGGGCGCCGAAAGGGCCTCATTGCGAAGCGGTGAGGTTGACAGCCTGCAAAGGGAACTTGTCGCGGGCTGCTTTGTGGTTGGGATCGATCTGTTTGCATATAAGGATTCGAACAAGAGACGGCCGGAGGGGATTCCGGAGTATCGGGATAAATTGGCTGCCCTGCGGGAAACGGCCACGCAAACCAAGGACTTCTCCGCTGTCGACGCCCTCAAATCCGCCCTCATCGCCGCGGGCGTCGAAGTGCGCATGTCCAAGGCGGGCGTCGAACTCGTCCCCGGCCCGGACTTCGACCCCACCAAACTGGAGGCGCTTCAATGACCCTCTCGTGCACCCCAAGCCTCGCCCCGCCAAAGATTAACACCACCCTAACGAAAAATCGCAACCCATTGCAAACGCTTAGTTATCCGATTCTGTCCACCGTGGACACACCATGACCCGCGAGCGCATCTTCCTCTTCGACACCACCCTGAGGGACGGCCAGCAGACCCAGGGCGTCCAGTTTTCGGTCGCCGAGAAGCACCAGATCGCCCGGGCCCTCGACACCCTCGGGGTCGATCATATCGAGGGCGGCTGGCCCGGTGCGAACCCGACCGACAGTGAGTTCTTTGCGGCCCCTCCGACAACCCGCGCCACGATGACCGCCTTCGGCATGACCCGCCGCGTGGGCCGCTCGGCCGAGAACGACGACACCCTCGCCGCCGTCCTGAACGCCGGAACCCCCGCCGTCTGCCTGGTGGGCAAGACCCACGACTTCCACGTCACCACCGCCCTCGGCGTGACGCTGGACGAGAACCGCGAAGCCATCGCCTCCTCCATCCGCCACCTCGTCGCGAAAGGTCGCGAGGCGCTGTTCGACGCCGAACATTTCTTCGACGGCTACCGCGCCAACCCGGTCTATGCCCTGTCCTGCCTGCAAGCCACACTCGACGCCGGAGCCCGCTGGATCGTCCTGTGCGACACCAACGGCGGGACACTGCCTGCCGAAGTGGGTCGCGTGGTTGCTGAAGTGATTGCGGCGGGCATCCCCGGCGCCAAGCTTGGCATCCACTGTCACGACGACACCGGCAACGCGGTGGCAAACTCGCTGGCCGCCATCGATGCCGGCGCGCGGCAGGTGCAGGGGACACTGAACGGCCTGGGCGAGCGCTGCGGGAACGCGAACCTTGTCACGCTGATCCCGACGCTTTTGCTGAAAGAGCCCTACGCCAGCCGGTTCGAAACGGGTGTCACGCGCGAGGCGCTGGCGGGGCTTCTGAAAACCTCGCGCATGCTGGACGATATCCTGAACCGCGTGCCCCTGCGCGCGACACCCTATGTCGGGGCCTCGGCCTTTGCCCACAAGGCGGGGCTGCATGCGAGTGCGATCCTGAAGGACCCCTCGACCTACGAACATGTCGACCCCGCGCTGATCGGCAACGAGCGGGTCATTCCGATGTCGAACCAGGCCGGGCAATCGAACCTACGGGCCCGGCTGGAAGCCGCCGGGATCGTGGTCGACCCGAAAGACCCGCGGCTGGGCCGGATCATCGAGGTCGTGAAAGAGCGCGAGGATCAGGGCTATGCCTATGACGGCGCGCAGGCCAGCTTTGAACTGGTTGCCCGGCGCGAGCTGGGGCTTTGCCCCGAGTTTTTCGAGGTCAAACGTTACCGGGTCACGGTCGAGCGCCGGAAGAACAAGTACGACCGGATGATCTCGCTTTCCGAGGCGGTTGTGGTGGTCAAGATCGGCGATCAGAAGATGATGTCGGTCAGCGACAGCATGGACGAGAGCGGCAGCGACAGGGGGCCGGTGAATGCCTTGTCAAAGGCGCTGGCCAAGGACCTTGGCCCCTATCAGGCCTGTATTGACGAGATGAGGTTGGTCGATTTCAAGGTCCGGATCACCAATGGCGGCACCGAAGCCGTGACGCGGGTCATCATCGACAGCGAGGATGCCCAGGGCCGTCGCTGGTCGACGGTCGGGGTCAGCGCGAACATCGTTGACGCCTCGTTCGAAGCACTGCTCGATGCGATTCAGTGGAAGCTGATCCGGGACATCGGAACGCCCGGATGAGCATTGCGGCCTGCGCCTCACTGGTTCAGCGCGGCGATCCGGACCGATTTCTGGCGGTCATGGCCGCACCGGTCGAGGTCCGGGCCCAGCTTTTTCCGCTTTACGCCTTCAATCTTGAGGTTGCTCGTGCGCCCTGGCTGACCGAAGAGGCCCTGATCGCCGAGATGCGGCTGCAATGGTGGCGCGATGTGGTTGGGAATGCCGCGTCGGGTGCCGCGTCGGGTGCCGCGCGGGCGCATGAGGTCGCGGGGCCGCTCCATGACCTGATCCGGGATTTTGGGTTGCCGGTCGAGGTTCTGGACCAGTTGGTCGACGCCCGGCGCTGGGACATTCATCACGAGCCACATCCCGACATGGCGGCTTTGGATGGCTATCTGGAAGCCACCGGCGCGGGGTTGATGTGGCTTGCCGCCCGGGCGCTTGGCGCGCCGGACGGGGCCGAGGCGGCGGTACGCGCCTATGGATGGGCTGCGGCGCTGGCGAATTACTTGCGAGCCGTGCCGGAGCTTGCGGCGCGGGGACGGGTGCCGATCCCGGAGGGTGTTGATTTGCGCGAGCTGGCCGCTTCTGGTCTTGCCAGGCTGAGCGCGGCGCATGGGGCGCGGAAATCGGTGCCGAAGGATGTTGCTCCGGCCTTGCTGGCGGGCTGGCAGGCCGCGCCGGTCTTGCGGCTGGCCGCGGCGGAACCCGACCGGGTCGTTCAGGGAGCGCTGGCGCCGACGGAGTTCCGCAGGCGCTGGCGGCTTTTGTGGCAGGCTTTTTCGGGGCGCTGGTAGGCGGCTCCTCGTTCGTCTTCGACTTCTCGTCGCGGGCGACGAGCGCATGACATGCGACGAGGATCGGCCCCTCAGGTGCGGAACTCTTGCGGTTTCAACCAAAGCCAGATCAGCGCGCCGCCAGCCAGGACCAGGAAGGGCAGCATCGCCAGGTTCACCATCTGCCAGCCTGCCTGCACCGATCCGCCGGAGCAGTTCATCAGCCCGCCCGAGGAGAAGCTGGCAAGCGTAACCCCGCCGAAGACCACAAGGTCGTTCAGCCCCTGCAGGCGGCCGCGTTCCTCGGGCTGTTGGGCAGAGGTCAGCATGGTGGTGGCGCCGATGAAGCCGAAGTTCCAGCCAAGCCCGAGCAGGATCAGGGCGATGAAGAAGTTTTCAAGCTGCACCCCGGCCATTGCCACCGCCCCGGCAGCGGCAAGGATGGTCAGGCCTGCGGCGATGATGCGTTCGGTTCCGAAGCGGGCAATCAGGTGGCCGGTAAAAAAGCTGGGCGCATACATCGCCAGCACATGTGCGGTGACGACATCGGCGGCGTTCCCCTTGTCAAAGCCGCAGCCGACCACGGCAAGTGGCGAGGAGGTCATCACGAGGTTCATCAGCGCATAGGACACGGTGGCACAGATCATCGCCACGAGGATGGTGGGGTCGCGCAGAAGCGCGGCTTTGCTGCGGCCAATGGCAGCGCCGGGAACCGGTGGCTTGGGTTTCGGGATGTCGAGGGCGAGGAAGAGGAACGAGCCGGCGACATTCAGCGCGATGACGGCGAGGTAGGAGCCGAGGAAGGGCACGGCCATCTCATCCGCGGTCACTTTCACCAGTTGCGGGCCGAGGATGGCCGAGAGAAGACCGCCGGCCATCACCCAGCTTATCGCTTTCGGGCGGAAGCCTTCGGAAGCAGTATCGACAGCGGCAAAGCGGTAGAAGCCTTGTGCCGACATGTAGATACCGGTGAAAAGCGCGCCGATGCAGAACAGCAGGAAGCTGCCCGTGGACAAGCCCCAAGCGCCGATGGCAGCGCCGAGGGCTCCGCCCAAGGCACCAACGACAAACCCAGCGCGGCGGCCGTGGCGCTGCATCAGCGCGGAGATCGGCGTCGCGGTCAGCATCGAGCCGATCACGGTCATCGTGATCGGCAGCGTCGCCCAGCAGACGTTCGGGGCCAGTGAAGACCCGGCGAGACCTGCGATCGTGAAGATCATCGGCATTTGCGATCCAAGGATCGCTTGTGCTGCGACCAGGACCACGACGTTGCGGCGGGCGGTTGTGTCTTCGCTCATGCGGCAGGCGTAGACCGGTCGTCGGGCAGGGGCAAGGGGAAGCGGTTGCAGAAGGGGCGGCAGGCTGGCAGGAAGGGGCATGGTTGGACGGATCATCCATTCCCTTGATTGTGTCGGCGAAGGCGCCGACTGGCTTGCCGCGCGGGAGCCCGCCTTTGCGCGCGCTTTGCCTTTGGTCGGGGCGCTGCCGCTGAGGCGGGAGGAAGACGGGTTCGCGGCCTTGCTGCGGGCCATTGTCGGGCAACAGGTTTCGGTCGCCTCGGCCCGCGCGATCTGGGCGCGGTTGGAGGGGTTGGGGCTGACCGAGGCAGCGGTGATGGCGGTGGCCACGGATGACGACCTTCGGGCCGCCGGACTGTCGCGGCAGAAGGCGCGCTACGGGCGCGCTTTGGCGCAGGCGGGGATCGATTTCACGGCATTAAGGGCGATGCCCGACGGGGACGTGGTGAAGCAGTTGGTGGCGGTGCCGGGGATCGGGGTCTGGACAGCCGAGATCTATGCAATGTTCGCGCTTGGCCGGGCGGATGTATTCGCCCCCGGTGACCTTGCGCTGCAAGAGGCGGCTCGGGTGCTTTTCGGCCTTTCGGCGCGGCCAACAGACAAGGACCTGCGGGCAATGGCCGAGGCATGGTCGCCGTGGCGGTCGGTTGCGGCGCGCATTCTGTGGGCCTACTACCGGGTGGCAAAGGATCGGGAGGGGGTTCAGTGACGCGGGACTTGGCCTACGGACGGAAAGGTGCTGCGAGGGGCGAGGCGACGGCGCTGGTCGTCTTTCTGCACGGCTATGGGGCAGATGGGGCGGACCTTCTGGGCCTTGCCGATGTGCTGGGCCCGCATTTGCCGGGGGTGGCTTTCATGGCTCCGGATGCGCCGGAACGCTGTGCGGGGGGTGGTTTTGGTCGGCAGTGGTTCCCGATCCCATGGCTTGATGGATCTTCGCAAGCTTTGGCCGATGCGGGGCTGGACGCGGCGAGTGCGGATCTGAACGGGTTTCTTGATGGGCGGTTGGCGGAGGAAGGGCTTTCCCCGGACCGGCTGGCGCTGGTTGGCTTCAGCCAAGGGGCAATGATAAGCCTGCATGTCGCCCCGCGCCGGGCTGACGCAGTGGCCGGGGTGGTGGCGATCTCGGGTCGGCTGTTGCGGCCTGAAATGTTGGCCACCGAGGCGGTGGTCAAGCCGCCGGTCCTGCTGATCCATGGCGATCAGGACCCGGTGGTGCCGTTTTCGGACATGGCAAAGGCAGGGGACGCGCTGGTCGCAGCTGGTTTTCCGACCTACGGCCATGTGATGCAAGGGACCGGGCATGGTATTGCGCCGGACGGGCTGAGCGTGGCGCTGCAGTTTCTCAAAGAGCGCCTGGCTCGCTGATATCGCAGATACTTACTGGATGTTGTTCAGGTAAGCCGCGCAGCCGGTCAGTGCGGCGTAGTCATCCTCGACGACAGTGACAGAGAAGTCCTGTTCCAAAAGATCGACCCGCCGGGCCTCCCGGAACGAGCGTTCCAGCCCGAAGCGGGCGAAATGCGGCGTCATGGCGCGGGACATGCCGCCTATCAGGTAAATTCCGCCGTAGGCCAGATGGATCAGGGCAAGATCGGCAAGCATCTGGCCAAGAATGTGCACGTAAAGCCGCGCCGCATGCGCGGCCGTGGCGTCGCCCGCATCCAGGGCCGTCAGAACCTCGGCGGACGTGAGGTTGGTCGGATGTCCTGCAGCATAGGCGGCAAAGGAGTGCAGGTTCGCAAGGCCACGACCCGCCAGCACCTCTTCGACCCCAGCATGCGGAACCTCGCCTCTTGCCCTTAGCTTCGCTTCGATGAAGCGGGCAAGCTGGAAGTCCTCTTCCGTCCGTACCGGCATATTCACGTGCCCGCATTCGGAGGGAGGCACGATGCGGCCCCGGGCCCCGACATGGACCGGCGCGGCATTGACGCCTGTGCCGAGGCCGACGACAAGCATGGAGCCATGCGCCTTCACCGGGCCTTCGATCACGCAGCGCAGATTGGCCGCAGCGATGTGCCCAAGTGCATGACCCTGTGCCTGCAAGTCATTGAGAATCGCAACTTTTCCGGCCCCGGTAGCCCCTGAAAGCTTGGCGGCATCCATCACCCAGTCGAGGTTGGTCATCGTCGCCACCCCGTCCTGCACTGGCCCCGCCGCCGCGACACAGACCCCACTCACCGAAGCCCCGGTCTGCGACAGATAATCCCGCAGCACATGCGCAATATCCTGTCCCCGTGCCTGGTACTCGGCATTCGGGAAGCGGCGGATCGAGTCGAAACGGACGACCGCACCGTCAGCAAGTGCGACCCGCGTGTTGGTGCCGCCGATATCTGCAAGAAGTGCAAGGCTCATCAATGATCCTGGTCTGTTCTCGGGGCTGTGGTCGAACGGGCAGTGAAGCCTGATAGGAAAAATCTGCCTGTTGTGCCAGCCCAATTAGCAACGCTTCGGAAGGGTCGGAGCATTGTGGTTTGGTTCAGACCGTCGATACCGGGCCGGTCGTCTGTCCGATGACCAGTTCTGCTTCAAGCAATTGCTCTTTCGGCGGCGTGTTAGGTTCGGTGATCAGTCTAAGAAGCATCTCTGCCACCATGCGACCTGCTTCATGAACCGATGATCGCACGGCGGTGAAAATCGGTTCGTCTTCGCCGTTCTTCATGTAGCTGAGGTCATCGTCGTGGATGACAATCGAGACATCCTGCCCCACGACGAGACCCGCGGTCTGAACGGCGCGGCGTACGCCCATGCCCGAAATCATCGATGCCGCCAGGATGGCGGTGGGTCGGTCAGCCAGGGCCAGCATCCGCTGTGCGGCGCGGAAACCGGCGATCTCGGTCATTTCCTCGGACGACATGAGGGCGGGGTCGGTGGCGATACCACGACCAGCCAGCGCATCGAGATAGCCGGTGCGGCGGCGGATCGCAAAATCCATGAACTCCAAGCCGTTAACCAGAGCAATTCGCCGATGTCCAAGGTCAAGAAGATACTCTGTCGCGTGAAGAAAGGCGCGACGGTTGTTCACGTCCAGCCAAGAATAGGCTTCAATCGTGCCCGTGGCGCGGCCGTGGACCACGAAGGGTAAGCCGATCTCACGCAAGAGCGGGATGCGGGGGTCATTCTCGCGCGGGCCGTGAATGATGACCCCGTCGACGTTCCCTTTCACCTTCAGGTTCCGGTAGGTCTGCGCTTCATCTTCATCTGGGACCACAGACAGCAGCATGTCATAGTCGTTGCGGCTGTAGACTTCGCCCGCGCCCGCGATGAAATCGGCAAAGACCGGGTTCACGATCTCATGCCGGTTGGCAATCGGGATGACATGGCCTACGGCCATGGCGCGCCCTGTCGCAAGTCGGATCGCGCGGGTATTGGGGTGGTAATTGTATGCCTTCGCCGCGCTGATGACCCTCTCACGCGTCGCCTCGTTCACTTCGGGGTATCCGTTCAACGCGCGTGAAACCGTCGTCGGAGACAGATCAAGCCGGGTGGCGAGTTCCTTGAGATTCATGGTTCCGTGGCATCCAATGCGGTTTGAAGCGGCCAAACCATAGCCTTCGCAGGTGTGGTCGTCAAAGCCAATCGCGGCCGCGTGTGACGGTCTAATGCCGGATCAGTGCCAGTGCCAAAAGCCAGATGAGGCTGAGACCGCCAGCCGCCAGGACCGGGACCCAAACTGTCAACCTGGGAGTGGGGGCAACGGACCGGCGAAGCGACACTTGTTTCATGCATCCGATTAAGGACATGGAAAGGTTTCACGCCCGTTAATCACGCCATGTTTGATTGCCGAGACGCCGAGACATTCCTGCCTTTGCAGCAAAGCGAGGCCTACGCGACGGCTGTTGCCGCTTGCGGTGCTCGGGTGCGGGAACTCGACACCGGGCTGGGCAAGGTGTTTGCGGTCGAGCGGGGCAGGGTGCGGCTTATCTCACGTGGGCCGGTCGGGGGTATGACCGTTCCGCCCGGTGAAAAGCTGCGGGCGCTGCGCATGTTGGCGCGTTGGCCGGGGATCACCATTGTGACACCTGAAGAGGAGATGGCAGGTTTCGGGGTGATCCCGCTTGTCACACCCCTGCACCATGCGATTTGGGAGCTGGGGCCGGACCTGCGGTCTGGGATGGCAGGGAAATGGCGCAACCGGCTTAGGGCAGCGGAACGCGCAGGCATATCTGTACGGCAGGGCGATTCCGGAACTCTTGACGGGTTGATTGCGCAGGAGGGATGGCAACGGCGGACCAGGCGCTATCGTATTTTGCCGGAGGGGTTCACCCGCGCTTTGCCGAAGGGGTGTCTGCGGCTTTGGGAATGGCGACAGGGCGGGGCGATGGCGGCGGCGATGGCCTTTGTGCGGCATAGGACAACCGCAACCTATCATCTTGGCTGGGGATCAGAGGCGGCGCGGCGGGCGGGCGTACACGCGGCGATGTTGACGGCAGCGGCCGAGGCTTTGGCGGGCGAAGGGGTGCGGTGGCTGGACCTTGGGGCGGTCGACAGCGAAGCGGCGCCAGGCCTCGCGCGGTTCAAGTTGGGGACCGGTGCGCAGTTAAGGCGGCTTGGGTCGACCTGCCTGGTCTTGCCCTGACCCGACCTTGCGGGCAGGGTGGGGCAAACGGGGGTGCCGATGGTTACGGTGACGGACGACATGGTGGAGGCCTACCAACGCGACGGTGTCGTGCTGGTCAGGGGGCTGTGGGCCGACTGGGTCGAGATGCTGCGGGCGGGTGTCGCGCGGAACATGGCGAACCCGACCCACCAGATGCCGACGCTGAAGCCAGGGGAGCCTGGGTTCTTCTTCGACGATTATTGCAACTGGACGCGGATCCCCGAGTTTGCAGCGGTGATCCGTCAGTCACCGGCTGCTGAAGTTGCGGCGCAGCTGATGCGGTCGGACCGAGTGCAGATGTTTCATGACCACGTTCTGGTGAAGGAACCGGGCACGGCAAAGCCAACGCCCTGGCACACGGACGGGCCCTACTACTTTGTCGAGGGGCGGCAGACGGTGTCGTTCTGGTCGCCGTTGGACCCGGTGAAAGAGGCTGCGCTGCGTTGCGTTGCGGGCAGTCATCTGTGGGAGAAGGACATCCTTCCGACCCGCTGGATGGCGGAGGCGAACTTTTACCCCGGGCCACACGACTATATGCCGGTCCCCGACCCAGAGGCCGAAGGGATGCGGATTGTCGAATGGGAGATGGAGCCGGGCGATGCCGTAGCTTTCAACTTTCGGACCTTGCACGGAGCCCGCGGGAACACCTCCGCAACCCGTCGGCGCGCGTTTTCATTGCGGCTGGTCGGGGCCGACGCGCGTTATGTCGAACGGCCCGGGCCGACATCGCCGCCGTTTCCGGGGCACGGGATGCGGTCGGGCGAGTCCCTGAGAGAGGACTGGTTTCCTTTGATCTGGCCCAGGGTCGAGCACGATTGAAGGAACGGTAACTATTTGATTGGCCGCGGTAAGTTCATGAGTATCTCTGTGCTGTAGATACAGATCGATATACAGGTACGGCACGTCGCGTATATACAGACCGGACCTTACGGCTCATTATGCAAAGACCGGGGCACAATTGACGCCGGGTTGAGGGAATGATCGAAATGCTAAGACAATCGGTATCGTTCTGGTCGGTCTATGGCGTGGACAGGATCGGTCGCGATAGGCAGGAATGGGAGTGACAGATGTCGCAAGAGCCTGCGAAATTCCGTCCAAAGATGTATCCGCCACCCGAGTTCCCGCCTCGGAAGGTGGCGGCGTTTGCTCGAACCCCGCCCGCGATTTTTCCGGTGATGCTCGGGCTGCTTGGTCTTGCGGCGGCGTTGAAGACGGGGCTTGCCGTTTTCGGTTTGCCGATAGCGATTGCTGATCTGCTGGCCGGACTGGCCTTGCCGCTTTGGGCTTTCGGGGTCTTCGCTTATCTGGCGAAAGTTATACGCAGAAACAGTGTCGTGCTGGATGACCTTAAGGTGATGCCGACGCGTGCCGGGCTGTCTGCAGCAAGCATCGGCGGGATGGTCGCGGCGGGACTTCTCGTTCCGTTCACCGCTGGGGGTGCTACCGTCTTGCTCTTCGGGATGCTTGGTCTGCACGCGGTCGTGGCGGGCCTGACGGTGCGGACACTGCTGGCGCTGCCGCCCGAGGGCCGTGAGGTCAACCCCGGCTGGCATATGACCTTTGTCGGCTTCATCGTCGGCGCACCGGCGGCCGTGGCCTTGGGCTATGATAGCCTGGCCAAGGGTCTGCTGCTTGCGACGATCCCGGTCGCCGTGGCGATATGGGGAATAAGTCTTCTTCAATTGCGTCGCCGTATCCCACCCGCGCCGCTGCGACCGATGCTGGCCATCCATCTGGCCCCCGCAAGCCTGTTCGCCACCGTCGCTGCCCTGACCGGGCAGCAAGTGCTGGCGGCGGTGTTTGTGGTGGTGCTCATCGGCGGTCTGGTGGCGCTGATTGCAAGCCTGAAGTGGATCACGGCCGCGGGTTTCTCACCTTTGTGGGGGGCGTTCACCTTTGCGCTTTCGGCCGCCGCGACCGCGCTGATGCTTCAAGGCGGAGTTCTGACCTCGATGGGTCTCGGCCTTCTGGGCTTGGCGTTGGTGGTTATTCCCTGGATCGCCTGGAAGGTCCTTAGCCTCTGGCCCGGTGGCAGGCTGGCCGCCAAGACCAACGCTGCGGTGGCATGAGCGTCCGAGATCAGGCAGGGTGACGGTCGGCCCCAAATCACCGGTGAAGCAAGATTTGTGCCTCGTAGGCCTTCAGCGTCGGACGAACAGCGGAATAGGCCCCGGCACCTTCCGAGATCTCGGGGAATAGGCGGAGAACCTCATCCCGCTGCTCCCGGTCCATTGCATTTACGATACGCTCCGCAGGCTGGAAGCTTTCGGTCCATATTCCGTCCGACAGGATGACTTCGTGCCGGTCGAACAACACGTGGACATAGGTGATGCCGGCGGGCGGCAAGTCGATTGCGATGCCCGTCATACCAAGCAGGTGCTTTGCCGCGACAAGGACCTCGGGCTCGGCGAAGAGAAGTTCGGCCTTGGCCCCGGCGAAAAGCACCCGGTGCTGCGGCGAGACCGACATGTCGCGATCCGGCTTCTCGGACCCCATCGCACCGCGGGCGATGCGGATCGGGCAAAGCTCTGGCATTTGCTTTAGTGCGGCTTCCGAAAGATGCCGTTGCCCCATCCAGCGCACCGGTTGCAAGCCATGGTCACGGGTCATGACCATATCACCAGGGCACAGACTTTCGACGGGCAGCGCGCCGCGCATCGTGGCGATCAGCGTCCCTGTGGTGAAGCACGGAATGAGCGCCTCGATGTCGGTAAAGGTCATCGTGCCGACGATGTTGCCGAGCGTGTCGAAGAAGGTGATCGTCCCGTTTTCGTTGTCGGGACTGGTAAAGGTGAGGTCGATGCGTTGCCAGCCGTAAGCCGAGACGTCGAGGGTGTCGAAGTCATCGCCCCCGCTGCCGCCAAACACGATATCGCCCTGCGCAAAATCGCCATCAAGGAAAGAAATTAGGTCTCGGTCATCGCCGCCGACCAAGGAGTCAGCACCGGTGCCGCCTGACAGAAGATCATTGCCGGTACCGCCGAGGATTGTGTCGTTGCCGCCGAAGCCGGACACGGAATCAGCGCCCGCGCCCGCATCGACAAAGTCACTGCCGTTGCCGGGCTGGAGCACATCATTGCCGTCGCCACCGAAGACGGAGTCAGTCGCGTCTCCACCGGTGAAGCTATCGTTACCAGTACCGCCGAAGACTTGGTTCAGCGATCCAATGGCGTTGAAGATGGTGACGATATCGTCGCCCTCGCCGCCCAGAACGGTCTGGTTAAAGACGCCGCCTGTGATCGAGACGGAATCGTTGCCAAGGCCGCCATCGACGCTGGTCGACCCGTCACTGTCGGTGATCGTGTCATTTCCGCCCGCTCCCAAGAGCGTGTCGGTTCCAGAGGCGCCGATCAGCTGATCGTTGCCTTCACCGCCATCAAGAAGGTCATTTCCCGCGCCACCGCCAAGTGAATCACTGTCGGCACCGCCAAAGAGGGCATCGTCGCCGTCATCCCCAAGAATGCTGTCGTTGCCGTCAGCGCCGATGAATGTGTCGTTGCCCGAGCCCCCTTGAAGCGTGTCGTTGCCGAGGCCGCCGAACAGTTGGTCAGCACCGAGGCTACCGTCAATGAAATCAGCCCCGTCGCCGCCGAGCATGGAATCGTCTTCGCTGCCGCCAAACAGACGGTCGTTGCCGCCGCCGCCGAAAAGGGTGTCGTTGCCTGCCCCACCGAGAAGGCTGTCGTTGCCGTCTATCTGTCCCGGTGCAACGGGCGGGACGCCGATCAGGGACGAAGTCGTAAGATCAACCGCTCCACCCGGGCCCGGCGGGTCAATCGTCGCGCTGAGTGAACTGCCGCCTGCGTCCTCCCAGTACAGAACCTCAATCGTGTAGGTCTGGCCACCCGTCAGGGTGACTGAGGAACTTACGGTCGTGGGAGCCTGGAAAGCGTCGTTGTTCAGGTTAAAGACCACGTTGCCGCCCGCATCACGAATTATGATGCGTGATCCGTCGTCCGATGTGGTGCTGAACGTATAGGAGCCACCGGTGGTGATATTCAGCGTCGAGGTGTAGATGATCCCGAAGTCGTTTTGGTCCGTTCCCTGGGCGGTCCCCGCAAGCGTGTTGCGCAGGGCAAGGACGTTGAAGTCGTCGACATATCCGCGGCCTTGCAGGGTACCGCTGGTGATCAGCGGCGTCTGGTTCGGGGCCCCGGTGAAATTGCGGGTATAGAGCGCATATTGCCACTGACCTGCAAGCGGCGCGTCGCCAGAGAGAACGTCTGCTGAATCACCACCGCTGATCGTGTCATTGCCACCGCCGCCGCTAAGGCTGTCGGTGCCCGTTGTGCCATTCAGGGTCTGATCGGTGGCTCTTGCAGGAGTAGTACTTGTGTTCTCGACCATTTACCTACTCCTAAACAATTACAAAATTCACGCGCGACCCCTGTCATAGGTAAACCAGTTGTTCAAGCAGCTTTATTACTACAGGTTGTGCGCGGCGCAGTGGAGACATCCAGGGCAGTCGGTCTAAAAATCTATATTTCTGAATTGGTTGGTGAGCTGGCTCAAGGAACTCCCAGTCGCGACTTGGTTCGCACCAACCTCAACCAGCGCGGGTGCTGCGGATCAGCCCGACCCAGGCGCGGGCGAGGGCAAGGCCGAGGATGTCTGCGTGCTGGCCGTGGATCGCGGCGAGGCTCGTATGGCGGTCGGCCCAGCCGGGCGCGGTCCGCTCGACGATGTCGGGGAACATTGCGACCCAGTCCTTCACCACGCGTTGACTGGCCTCGAAGTGGAACTGCGTCCCGTAAGTCGCCCGACCAACGCGAAAAGCCTGGATCGGTGCGGCATCATTCTTTGCAAGATGCACCGCACTTTCGGGGAGGCTGAAGGTGTCGGAATGCCACTGGAAGATCGGGAAGTTACGGGGAAGAACAGACATGACCGGGTCCCGTTGACCTGCTTCTGTCAGGTCGACATCAACCCAGCCGAATTCCGGCGCGGTGCCAAGATGGTTCTCGGCCCCAAAGGCGCGAGCGAGGAGCTGGCTGCCAAGGCAAATACCCAGAACCGGAAGATCTGCATCTGTATATACAGCCATTAATCTTGCAAGATCAGGCAGGTACGGATGGATGTGGTCATCAATCGCCGACTGTTCGCCGCCGAAAACGACCAAGGCATCGGCATCAGCATCGCGGGGCAAGGGTTGCCCGGACCAGGGTTTGTAGATCTCGATCAGGGCCGCAGCCTCATGCAGGGCCACGCCGACCAACCCGTGATGGGTGACGCGGGTATTCTCGACAATGGCAACGCGCATGATTGGGTCCCCTCAACCCGCGAAGAAACAGCATGCGGCGAGGTGCTCTGCAAGAGGGCGCATTTGCCCTTGCAAAGCCGGGCGCTGCGTGAAATGGGGAACCGCCAAACGATGCTTGCTCCCGGAGGGAATTCCCATGGAGATTCGTGAGGCTCTCACCTTCGACGACGTCCTTCTGGTGCCTGCGGCATCAAGCGTGCTGCCGTCCGACGCAGACACCGCGACTTTTGTCACCAAAGCCATTCGGATGAACATCCCGCTTCTGTCGAGCGCGATGGATACGGTGACCGAAGGCCGGATGGCGATTGCGATGGCGCAGGCGGGTGGGATCGGTGTGATCCACCGCAACCTCGACCCCGAGGCGCAGGCACGTGAAGTGCGGCGGGTGAAGCGGTTCGAAAGCGGTGTCGTTTATCAGCCAATCACGTTGACGCCGGACCAGACCCTGGCGGATGCGAAGGTGCTGATGGAACGCTATTCGATCACCGGCTTTCCGGTGGTGGACGAGATCGGCCGCGTGGTCGGCATCGTCACCAACCGCGACATGCGCTTTGCCAGCGACGACCTAACGCCAGTGCGCGCGATGATGAGTTCCGAAAACCTTGCCGTCCTGCGCGAGCCGGTGGATCGGGCCGAGGCGATCAGCCTGATGAAGGTGCGGCGGATCGAGAAGCTGCTAGTCACGGACGGGCAGGGCAAGCTGACCGGCCTTCTGACGCTGAAAGACACCGAGAAGGCGGTCTTGAACCCGCATGCCTGCAAGGACGAATTGGGGCGGTTGCGCGTTGCTGCGGCCTCGACTGTGGGCGACGCTGGGTTTGAGCGGTCTCAGGCGCTTATTGCGGCCGGGGTTGATATGGTGGTGATCGACACCGCGCATGGGCACTCTGAAGGGGTGGCGCGGGCGGTCGAGCGGATCAAGGCCTTGTCGAACGCCGTGCAGGTGATTGCAGGGAATGTCGCCACGGCCGAGGCAACGCGGGCGCTGATCGGTGCCGGGGCGGATGCGGTCAAGGTCGGGATCGGGCCGGGGTCGATCTGCACCACGCGGATCGTGGCGGGGGTCGGTGTCCCGCAGTTGACGGCGATCATGGATGCGGCAGGTGCTGCGGGCGATATCCCGGTGATCGCCGATGGTGGCATCAAGTATTCCGGCGATTTCGCCAAGGCGATTGCCGCTGGCGCGTCCTGCGCGATGGTCGGGTCGGCGATTGCGGGGACCGACGAGTCTCCCGGTGAGGTCATCCTGTGGAACGGGCGGTCGTTCAAAGCCTATCGCGGGATGGGGTCGCTTGGTGCGATGGCGCGCGGCTCGGCGGACCGGTATTTCCAGAAGGATGCTGCATCGGACAAACTGGTGCCGGAAGGGATCGAGGGGCAGGTGCCCTACAAGGGCACGGCTGCGGCGGTGATCCATCAGATGGTGGGAGGCCTGCGGGCCGCGATGGGCTATACCGGCTGTGCGACGGTGGCCGAGATGCGGACAAAGTGCCAGTTCGTCCGGATCACCGGGGCGGGGCTGAAAGAAAGTCATGTCCATGACGTACAGATCACCCGGGAAAGCCCAAACTATCGGGTTATGTGATGACGCCCGGAGCCCGGGCCTCTGCCGCGATTGCAGTCCTGGACCGGGTTCTGGCGGGCGAGCCAGTTGAGCAGGTCCTGACCAACTGGGCGCGTGGTGCACGCTATGCCGGATCTTCGGACCGGGCAGACTTGCGTGACATCGTCTTTCAATGCCTGCGTCGCCGTGCTTCCTTTGCTGCCCGAGGCGGAGGGCTGACCGGCCGAGGCCTGTTTCTGGGCTTTGCCCGAGCATTGGCCGACGACCAGCACCAGTCGTACTTTGCAGGCGGGCCTTATGATCCGACGCCGCCTGATCCCGTTTCGGAAGCTGGCCGCGATCCTGCCGGGGCGGAAGTCTTTGACATCCCGGACTGGCTGGAAGCGCCGCTGCGAACAAGCTTGGGCGGGGATTTCGCTTCGGTAATGGCTGCAATGTCCGATCGGGCGCCGATCTTCCTGCGGGTGAACCCGGCCCGGGGTTTCCCTGCGAGGGCCATCGAAGCTTTGGCGGCAGAGGGGATAACCGCCAAGGCCTGCGTAGGTCTGAAGTTGGCCCTGCAAGTGACTAATGGTGAACGTAAAATCCGTAGCAGCATGGCTTTTGCGGACGGGTTGGTCGAGTTGCAGGACCGGTCCTCGCAAGCTGTGATCGAAGCCTTGCCATTGGCGGACGGAATGAAAGTGCTGGACTATTGCGCCGGAGGCGGAGGCAAGACGCTTGCCATGGCGGCCCAAGCGAAGGTGCAACTCTTCGCCCACGACGCCGCCCCCCGGCGCATGGTGGATTTGTCGGCGCGGGCCAAGCGCGCCGGTGTGAAGGTCACGCTGACCGACCGGCCCGAAGCCGGTGCGCCCTATGGCCTCGTGCTGGTCGATGCGCCCTGTTCCGGGTCGGGAAGCTGGCGGCGTGATCCTGAAGGGAAGTGGCGGTTGACGCCTGCGCGGCTGGAGGAACTGGTTGGGATCCAGGCGCAGATACTGCAACAGGTTGCGCCGATGGTCGCGGGCGGCGGCTGGCTCGGCTATGTCACCTGCTCGCTGCTCAATGAGGAGAACCAGGATCAGGTCGCGCGTTTCCTCGCCAGCCATTCAGGCTGGCAGTTGGAGCGTCACATGATTTTGACCCCGCTTACTGGGGGAGATGGGTTCTTTCTTGCACTTCTAAGAAGTTCATAATCCTAGGGCAGCAACCTAGACGCGAGCATCGGACAAGGTTAAGGTTCAGTTAACTCTTTGTCGGCCAATGTATTTGGACCTCCGGGAAGGGGGGGGTGGTTAATCGTTGGAGGGCCGCGTTGCGCGGAATGAAGCAGATCGGTGTCTGGACCAAGGGCGCCGTGTGGGTTCTAGTGATCGCCGGTTTGCTGCTTATCGCGTTGCGGCCGGTCGCCGGGGTTTCGGCAAGCAGGGCGCTTTTGCTGTCGGGACTGACGCTGATAGCTGTCGGGTGCCTGCTTCTTTTGGGAACGGCCGTCCGTCGCTTCATGGACAGACGTGAAAGTCTGCGCGCGTTCCGGCTGATGGCTGATGACCCCGCCGCCTGTTTCATGACTGACGCTATGGGTCACTTGATCCTTAGAAACCTTGCAGCCGAGGCGCGGTTCGGGTCGGATGCCCGATCCTTGCACGAGGTGCTTGGTACGCGGGTCCTCAACCCCGGAGAGCTGTTGTTGAAGCTGCAAAGCGAAGCCAACGCGGAAGGTGCGGTGACCGATGACATCATCGGGCATGACACGGTGTTGCGGCTGACGGTTCACTGCGCAGGAGCCGACCGCTTCTTCTGGCGAGCGGAAGACTTTGATCCGCCGACGTATTCAGACCCCGGAAGAACCGAAAAAGCGCACGCCGTTGCAGTTGGCGCGGATCTGGAAGAAGTCCCGGTCGCTATTCTGACCTTCGGGCCGGACGGAGTGATGCGGATTGCAAACCTTGCCGCACGCGATCTGCTGTGGAAAGGCGAAGTCCGGGCCGCGATGTTCCATGATCTTTTCGAAGGGTTGGGCCGCCCAGTGTCGGAATGGCTGGCCGACGTCGCGGCCGGGCGTCACCCCGGCGGTTCTGAAGTCTTGCGTGTCCGCGATGCGACAGAGGATCGATTTCTTGAGGTTACCCTACGGCGATATGTGGACGGCGGGAGACCCGGTGCACTGGCTATCCTGAACGACGCAACACGACTGAAGACACTAGAAGCACAATTTGCGCAGAGCCAGAAAATGCAGGCAATCGGCCAACTTGCGGGCGGAATTGCACATGACTTCAATAACCTTCTGACAGCGATCTCTGGCCACTGCGACCTTTTGCTTCTGCGCCATGGTCGGGAAGACACCGACTTTGCCGATCTGGAACAGATTCGGCAGAACGCGAACCGGGCGGCGTCGCTGGTTGGCCAGCTTCTGGCCTTCTCACGCAAACAGACCCTGCATCCGGAAGTCCTTGATCTGGAGGATGTCCTTTCCGAGCTGACGCATCTGTTGAACCGCCTGCTGGTGGAACGCGTCGGCTTAAGCCTTGGACATCTTGGCCGAGAGGCGAACAAGCCCTTGGGCACGATCCGCGCGGACAAGCGGCAGATTGAGCAGGTTCTGATCAATCTTGTTGTGAACGCGCGGGACGCGATGCCCGCTGGCGGAACCATCCGGATCGAAACCGAGCCGATGACGCTTGCCGAGGACATGAAACGCGATCGCGCTACGGTGCTGGCTGGCGATTACACGGTGATTCGTGTCATCGACACCGGGATTGGCATCCCCGAACACCAGCTGCGGCAAATCTTCGAACCGTTCTTCACCACCAAGCGCGTGGGTGAGGGGACCGGCCTTGGTCTTTCGATGGCCTACGGCATCGTGAAGCAGTCCGGCGGGTATATCTTCGTAGACTCTGTTGTCGGGGAGGGGACCACTTTCTCGCTCTACTTCCCGGTCCACGAGGGCGAAGACGCGGCGGCCCCGGTTGTGGAACCTCGACGTACTTTGCAAAGGCAAGGCGAGGGCGTCATTCTGCTGGTCGAGGACGAGGCGTCGGTCAGGGCATTTGCAAGCCGGGCCTTAAGTCTGCGCGGCTACACTGTCCTCGAAGCTGCGAATGCCGAAGAGGCGCTCTCGAAGCTTGAAGACAGATCGCTTAATGTCGACTTGTTCGTGACGGACGTCGTCATGCCGGGCATGGATGGCCCTGCCTGGGTAAGATTGGCCTTGAAGCAAAGACCAAACGTCAAAGTGATCTTCGTCTCGGGCTATGCCGAAGACGCCTTGTCCGAGGATCAAGCCCGGATACCGAACTCGGTCTTCTTGCCCAAACCCTTTTCGCTAAGCGATTTGACCAACACGGTGCAGGGCCTTCTGCGCTAGCTGCGCAAAAGGCGGGCGACCTCGGGGGCGAAATAGGTAAGAATGCCATCGCATCCAGCGCGCTTGAACGCGATAAGACTTTCAAGCATGGCCTTTTCACCGTCGATCCATCCATTTGCCGCCGCTGCCTTGATCATCGCGTATTCGCCTGACACCTGATAGGCAAAGGTCGGCGCGCCAAAAGCGTGTTTTACCCGATGGCAGATGTCGAGGTACGGCATGCCCGGTTTGACCATGATCATGTCCGCACCGTCGGAAAGATCTCGCGCGACCAGGCGCAAAGCTTCGTCCCCGTTTGCCGGATTCATCTGGTAAGTTTTCTTGTCACCCGTCAACGCGCCTGAAGCCCCAACGGCATCGCGGAACGGCCCGTAGAAAGCTGACGCGTACTTGGCGGCATAGCTTAATATCGCCACATCCTTGTGGTCCGCTTCTTCCAGTGCTTTTCGGATGGCTCCGATCCGGCCGTCCATCATGTCGGACGGGCCGATGATGTCGGCTCCCGCCTCGGCCTGGGCAAGACTCATCCGGACCAGAACCTCGACACTTTCGTCGTTCAGGATGATGCCGTCGCGCACAAGGCCGTCGTGGCCCATGGCGTTATAGGGATCAAGCGCCACGTCGGTCATGACCACGATGTCCGGGACAGCCGTCTTGATCGCCCGGATCGCCCGGTTGGTCAGGTTTTCGGGGTTCCATGCCTCGCGACAGTCCAGGGTCTTCAACGCCGGGTCGGTATAGGGAAAAAGACAGATCGCCGGAATGCCAAGCTGGTGGGCGACCGCCGCAGCTTCGACAACGAGGTCAAGCGACAACCGCTCGACGCCGGGCATGGACGCGATCGGTTGGCGCAAATTCGAGCCGTCGCACAGAAAGACCGGCCAGATCAGATCGCTGACCGCGAGGCTGGTTTCTTGCACCAAGGCCCGCAAACCCGGGGTTCTGCGAAGACGGCGAGAACGGGCCAATGGATAGGGTGCCTGGACTTGCTGCATGGCTGGCTCCTTCTTTTCAATGCAAGCAGGGGCTTGCGACTTTAGTGACTGCCTGCCATGGAAAGACAAGCGCCTCAAGAGACCAGTCGGGCTTTGGGTTGATCAAAAAGGGGAATGGACAAGTTGGACGTCTTGAACACGGCCCTTGAACTAATCGACCTCAGGTCGTTCTCCAACCTCTGGTATTGGATTGCACTGGCTGTGCTTTGGTCATCGGTCAGCCACTGGGTTCTTGGCATTCCGCACGACATGATCCAGCGCGCGCGAAAGGAAGGCGGGCAGACGCTGCAGGATGTCGAAGACCTGGCCCGAATAAACATCAACCGGTTGCTACATTTGATCGACAGCGGTCCGCTTCTGCTGGTTGGCCTTGCAGGCTTTTGGCTTTCTGCGCTGGCGGTGCTGGCCTTCTATTACAACGTCGAATTTGCGCAGGCTGTCTTCTTGCTGATGGCGCCACTGATGTTGGTCGTCTGGGTCACCGTTCGGGTCAGCAGAAGGATCGTGGCCGACGGTGAAGGCGGCGATCTGCTGCTTCGGCGACTGAATGTTCACCGCAGGGTTGTGCAGGTCATCGGTATGATAGCAATTGCCGTTACCGCCTTTTACGGGACCTGGCAGAACGTCAGCGTCTCGATCCTCTACTGAGCAACTCGACCAGATACGATGACAGCTGAACGCATCTTGATGGGCGGTGCGCCCGAAGGGTTTGACGCCCGGATCGTCCGGCGCGAGCTGGATCGCGGGCGGTCGGTGATTCATATCGCGCGCGATGACAAGCGGGCCGAGGCGATGCGGACTGCGCTGGCGATCATGGCGCCTGGGGCGGTGGTCCTTGATTTCCCCGCTTGGGACTGCCTGCCCTACGACCGGGTCAGCCCCAATCCCGAGATTTCGGCGCGGCGGATGGCGACGCTTTCGGCGCTGGTGGACGGGTTGGCCGCACCTTTCGTGCTGACCACCACTCTGAACGCCGCAACCCAGCGCATCCCGGCACGCGACACCGTACGGACGGCCTCATTCCGCGCTACTGTTGGCGAGCGAGTGGATGAGCAGCGGCTGAAGGGTTTTCTTGCACGCATGGGGTTTTCGCCGGTCTCGACCGTGGCCGAGCCGGGCGACTATGCCTTGCGCGGCGGGATCGTCGACATCTATCCTCCGGGGCCCCGGGGACCGATCCGGCTGGATTTCTTCGGCGATGTGCTTGACGGCGCGCGACGCTTCGACCCGGAAACGCAACGCACCATTGAAAAACTGAAGCAGGTCGAATTTGCCGCCGTGTCCGAGATCATTCTCGACGAAGCTGCAATCGCCCGGTTCCGGCAGAACTACCGGGTCGCGTTCGGTGCGGCAGGCACGGACGATCCGCTATACGAGGCGGTCAGCGCCGGCCGCAAGCATCACGGCATGGAGCACTGGCTGCCCTTCTTCCATGCCCGGCTTGAGACGCTGTTCGACTACATGCCCGAAGCAAGTGTGGTTCTGGACGATCAGGTCACTGCAGCCCGCCTCTCACGATGGGACGGGGCGCTTGACAGCTACGAGGCCCGCGCCGAAGCGATGGGCGCGAAAGGGCGGCTTGACACGGTCTACAAGCCGGTTCCTGCGACGGATTTGTATCTGAACGATACTGACTGGGAAACCGCAACTGCCTTGCACCGAGTGGTACAGCTATCGCCGCTGCCGCAAAGTCCGGGGCCCGGTGTGCTGGATGCCGGCGCGCGGGCAGGGCGCAGCTTCGCACCGGAACGCCAACAGGAAAAGATCAACCTCTTCAGGGCTTTGGTTGAACATATTCAAGCGCTTGCCAGGCAGGGGCACGTCGTCATTGCCAGCTGGTCAGATGGGGCACGCGAGCGGTTGAAGGGGTTGCTGGCCGACAATGGATTGACCGGCGCGCGCGAAATTGCTGATTTCCGTGAGGTGCCGGACGGCAAGGGCGGCCTCTTCCTGATGGTCTGGCCGCTTGAGGCCGGGTTCGTGGCTCCGGGCTTGGCAGTGATCTCGGAGCAGGACGTACTGGGCGACCGGCTTGTGTCCAAACCCCGCCGCAAACGGAAGGCCGAGAACTTCCTGCGCGAGGTCGACACCCTTAGCCCGGGCGATCTGGTCGTGCATGTCGAACACGGGGTCGGACGCTATCTGGGGATCGAGACGATCACCGCGCTCGGTGCGCCGCATGCCTGCGTAATGCTGGAATATGCCGAGAACGCAAAGCTTTACCTGCCAGTCGAGAATATCGAGCTTCTCAGCCGTTTTGGTCATGAAGACGGGTTGCTGGATCGTTTGGGTGGCGGTGCCTGGCAGGCGAAGAAGGCCAAGCTTAAAGAACGCATCCGTGAGATCGCGGACCGGCTGATGCGGGTCGCCGCCGAACGCGCGCTTCGGCACGCGCCGATCCTTGAGGCGCCGCATTCGATCTGGGAGGCCTTTGCCGCCCGGTTCCCCTATCAGGAGACCGACGATCAGCTGACGGCGATTGCCGATGTGGTGGCGGACCTGGAAAAGGGCAGCCCCATGGACCGGCTGATCGTCGGTGACGTGGGCTTTGGCAAGACCGAGGTCGCAATGCGCGCGGCCTTTGTCGCGGCCCTTTCGGGCATGCAGGTGGCGGTGGTGTGCCCAACCACCTTACTGGCCCGTCAGCACTATCGCAGCTTTGCCGAGCGGTTTCGGGGATTTCCCATATCTGTCCGACCTTTGTCGCGATTTGTTTCAGCAAAGGACGCCAATGCCGCCCGCGCGGCGATGGCGGATGGATCGGTCGATATCGTTGTCGGGACGCACGCGCTTCTGGCCAAATCGGTGAGCTTCAAGAAGCTGGGCCTGCTGATCATTGACGAAGAGCAGCACTTTGGGGTCGCCCATAAAGAACGGCTTAAGGAGATGCGGAGCGAGGTTCATGTCCTGACCCTGACCGCCACGCCGATCCCCCGGACGCTGCAGCTTTCCCTGACCGGGGTTCGCGACTTGTCGATCATCGCGACCCCACCGGTCGACCGGCTTGCGATCCGAACCTATGTCAGCGAATTCGACACGATCACCATCCGCGAGGCGATCCTGCGCGAACGTTATCGCGGGGGGCAAAGCTTTTATGTGGTGCCCCGGATCGCCGATCTGCCCGAGGTCGAGGATTTCCTGAAAACCCATGTGCCAGAGGCAAGCTATGTCATCGCGCATGGCCAGCTTGCAGCGGGCGACTTGGATGACCGGATGAACCAGTTCTACGACGGCAAACATGATGTGCTGGTTGCGACCTCGATCGTGGAATCGGGCCTCGACATCCCGACGGCGAACACGATGATCGTCCACCGGGCCGACATGTTCGGTCTGGGGCAACTTTATCAGATCCGGGGCCGGGTGGGGCGGTCGAAGACGCGGGCATATTGCTACCTCACCAGCAAGCCCCGCGCACCGCTGACGCCACAGGCGACGAAACGGCTGCGTCTTTTGGGCAGCCTCGACAGCCTCGGGGCGGGATTCAACCTGGCTTCGCACGACCTTGACCTGCGGGGCGCCGGAAACCTGCTGGGCGAAGAGCAATCGGGCCATATCAAGGAAGTCGGCTACGAGCTTTACCAGCAGATGCTGGAAGAGACGATTGCCAAGATCAAGTCGGGTGAGTTGCTGGGCCTGACCAGCATCGACGACGACTGGAGCCCGCAGCTGAACCTGGGCGTGCCGGTGATGATCCCGGAAAGCTATATCCCTGATCTTGACATCCGGCTCGGCCTATATCGGCGACTTTCCAGCCTTGGGACCAAGGTCGAGCTTGAGGGCTTTGCAGCCGAGTTGATCGACCGGTTCGGGGCGTTGCCGAAGGAAGTGAACACCCTGATGCTGATTGTGCGGATCAAGGCGATGGCAAAGCGGGCGGGGATTTCCCGGCTGGATGCGGGGCCGAAGGGCGCGACGATCCAGTTTCACAACGACAAGTTCGCAGACCCGGCGGGGCTGGTGGATTTCCTGAAGGCGCAAGGCGGGGCGGCAAGGGTCAACGGCACCAAGATCGTGCTGACTGGTGAGATGAAGACCGAAGCCGATCGGATCAAGGGCGCGTTCAACATCGCCCGTGACTTGGCCGAGATCGTGAAAGCGGCGCGGAAAACCTAGGCGCGGGCAGGCGTCAGCCGCATCAGGGCCAGTGCTGAGGCGGCAAAAGCAAGGACGCCCACCATCAACGGAAACGGGGTGCCGTTGAAGGCAAGACCCACCGGAACCGCCAGCACCACGGCAAAGACAGTCGATACCGCCGTCATCATCGACGAGGCAAGCCCGGCGACATGACCCAGATCCTCCATCGCGAGAGCGGTAAGGTTGCCTTGGGTCAGACCCATCATCGCAACGACCCCGATCGACCAGAGCACGTAGGTAGGAAAGACCAGCGCCATCGGCATCAGCCCGGCAAGGAACACGAGAAGGATCACGCCGGTGACGATCACCTGCAAAAGGTAGCTCGTCACGATCACGCGCCGCATGCCAAGCCGCATCACGATGCGCGAATTGATCAGGCTGCCGCTGGCCGCGCAAAGTGCGATAAAGCCGAACCACAAGGCAAACGTCTGGGCCCGTCCAAACGCCTGCTCGAAAATGCCCTGCTGTGAGGACAGGCTTGCAAGCAGACAGGCGGTACCAAGCGTCTGGCAGAGGGTGGATATCACGGCGATGCGGTGCCCGGCGATTTCGACCGCCGACCGCCAGAGGAGCCCCGGTTTCAACGGACGTCGGTCTTCGGCCGGCAGGGTTTCGGGTTGGCGAAGGATTACCCAAGCGTTTGCGCCAAGCGCGATCAAAGCCACAGCACCGAAGATTGCCCGCCAATCGCCGACCAGAAGCACAGCCTGCCCAAGAAGCGGGGCAAGTGCTGGCACCACCATGAAGATCATCATGACAAAGGACACGATGCGCGCCATCTCGCGCCCTTTGTAAAGGTCGCGCACCAAGGCCATGCCGACGACCCTGGGCGCGGCCGCCCCAAGACCCTGTAGGACACGGGCTGCAAGCAGCATCTCTAAGCTTGGCGCAAGATAACACAGCGCTGCGCCAAGCAGGTAAACTGCCGCACAGAACAGGATCACCGGTTTCCGGCCAAAAGCATCCGACACCGGTCCGGCGATCAACGTGCCGAACCCCATGCCGAAAAAGAAGCTGGTGACCACAAGCTGCGCCCGGTTGGGATCGTCGGGCGACAGTTCGGCGGCTATGACCGGAAGGGCCGGAAGCATCGCATCGATCGACAGCGCGATGGTGGCGAAGAGTAGCGCCATCATCGCTATGAATTCAGCCTGGGACGGGGCTTTCCTCACTTTGTTGCCAGTTCTGCGATAACCTTGTCCCAGACCTCGGTCGGCTGGGCGCCACTGACGACATACTGCTGTGCGACCAGAAAAGTCGGCACCGCGTTCACGCCTTTCGACCTCGCATCCACATCGCGGGCGAGGATGTCTTCGGCATCGGCGTCGGATGCAAGAAGTCGGAGTGTTTCGGCCCGACCCATCCCCTCTGACGTGGCGATGTCGGCAAGGGTTTCGTGATCGCCGATGTCGCGGCCTTCCACCCAATAGGCCCGCATCAGCGCATCGACGACGGCGGGTTGCCGCCCTTCGATTCCGGCCCAGTGGATCAGTCGGTGCGCATCTAGAGTGTTCGGCATCTTTGCCGGAATATCGGGGTCCAGCGCCACTCCGGCGTTGCGAGCTGCTTCGTGCAGGCGTTCGTGGATTGCATCGACGCGCGCCTTGCCCCCGAACTTTGCCTCAAGATACGCGCGCTTTACCACACCTTCTGCGGGCATTTCCGGGTTCAGCTGGAACGGATGCCACTGGATCGCGAACGGATGATCGGGCTGACCCGCCAGCGCGCGATCGAGGTTCGCCTTGCCGATATAGCACCAGGGGCAGACAGGATCGGAAAAGATGTCGAGGCGGATCATGTTGCGTCCTTCCTGAATGCTGGCTCCGGCGCACGACGAACGGGCTGCGCGGGGCGGGGTCCCGGGACAGTGGTAGTGCCGTGATTGCTTTCCGCGGGCAAGGCTCAATTCCGCGCTGCAACGCAGAGGGCTCATGTCAATCGCGCACCGAAGTGACTTTACGCGGACGATGATTATGGCGACTGGGCCCGGTGAAAGCTTAAGGAATGCACAGAACCCCGTCGCCCCTGTTGCAAGCGTGTGACTGCTCGATTATCGGAAACCAATGAAGGTGACCGATCCGAAAAGCATGATCCGCGTGGCGCGTGAGGCCGGGGGCGAAGCTCATGTCGAGCCGCTGAACCTTGGCGACCGGGTGCGCGAGTTGCGTCGCAGTCGGGGATGGACCCTCGAGGAGGCTGCGGGTCGCGCCGGACTGGCGCGATCAACCCTGTCAAAGATCGAAAACGGGCAGATGAGCCCCACCTATGAGGCGCTGAAGAAGCTTGCCGGCGGGCTTGCAATCTCGGTCCCGCAACTCTTCACCCCGCCGTCCAAGGCGCAGATCAACGGGCGCATGGCGGTGACGAAGGTGGGAGAGGGGCAGTCGCAGGCGACCGTTACCTATGAGCACGAGCTTCTGGCAGGAAGCCTGACGAAAAAGCAGATGCTGCCCTACCGTGCCACGATCCGGGCCCGGGATGTCGACGAATTCGACGGCTGGGTGCGCCATGATGGCGAGGAATTCCTACTCGTCCTGACAGGCGTCATCCGGCTTTACACCGAGTTCTACGAACCGGTTGAGCTGCGCCGGGGCGATAGCGCCTATTACGACGCGGCCATGGGGCACAACGCGATCAGCCTCTCGGACGAGGATGCGACCATCCTTTGGGTCACTTCGTTGGCTTAGTCGAATTTGATCTGCCGCATGGCAAGGCTTGTGATGCGCAACTAAACTTTCGGGATGTTCTGCCTTTGGAGGGACTGGATGAGGATCGCAGTCCTGACGGACATCCATGCCAATCGCGAGGCGTTCGGGGCGGTCCTGGCCGACGCCGCGGCTCATGGTGTCGATCGGATTGCCCTGCTGGGCGACATCGTCGGCTACGGGGCCGACCCGGAGTGGTGCTGCGAAAAGGCGGCGGAATTGGTCGAGGGCGGGGCGATCTGCGTTCGCGGCAACCACGACGACGCGGCGGTCGGGGTGCCGGACGCGATGTCCAGCCTCGCCCGCCGCGCCATGGACTGGACGCGCGCGCAGCTTGGCGATGCCCATCGGACCTTTCTGGCCGGGCTGCCTATGCAGGCCGAAGAGGGCGGCCTGCTTTTCGTCCACGCCTCGGCCAATAGCCCCGAGGCTTGGGCGTACGTCACCTCGGACACAAGGGCGACGCCGTCGTTTCGGGCGTCGACGGCCCGGCTTATCCTTTGCGGGCATGTCCATGTGCCGCTTCTTGCCAGCTGCGACCGTGCCGGTATGGTCCGGGAACAGACCTTCCGCGTCGGCCTGCCGATCCCGCTTCTGCGGAGCAGGCGGTGGCTTGCCGTCGTCGGTTCGGTCGGTCAGCCGCGCGACTGGGTACCGCAGGCGTCCTGGGCGCTGGTCGATACCGATCGCAATGAACTGACCTTCCGCCGCACCCCCTATGATGTCGCCGCAGCCGCCAATCGGGTGCGGGAGGTGGGTCTGCCCGAGGAACTGGCGACCCGGCTTCTGATCGGAAGGTGAGTGATGCAGAAACGACCGCATACCGGGCTGGAAATCGACGGTTTCACCTTGGGCGAAAAGCTTCATACCGGAGGCTTTGCCACCATCTGGGAGGTGACCCACCCGGATCACAAGGCCCCGATGGTCATGAAGGTCCCGACGATCCTGGATGGCTACGACGGGCCGACGATCGTGGGCTTCGAAGTCGAGCAGATGATCATGCCGCGCCTGGCCGGCCCGCATGTGCCAAAGGTGATCGGGACCGGCGACTTCGACGTGATGCCCTACATCGTCACCGAAAAGATCGATGGCGGCAGTTTCTTGCAAGTCTTTCAGCAGGCACCGCTGCCGCTGTCCGATGTGATCGAGATTGCCGCGCGCATGGTTCATGCGGTGGCGGACCTTCACGGCCAGCACGTCATTCATCTGGACCTGAAGCCGGAGAATTTCCTGCAACGAAAGACCGGCGAGATGGTGATGGTCGACTTTGGCCTGTCGCGCCACGACCAGCTTCCGGACCTTCTGGCCGAGGAATTCACCATTCCGATGGGAACCTATCCCTACATTGCCCCGGAGCAATACTTGCGCTGCCGGGACGATCCGCGTTCCGACCTCTTTGCCCTTGGCGCAATGCTGTACGCGCTGGCCACGGGGCGGAACCCCTGGGGCACGCCGGAAACCTTGCGCGGGGTGCGCAAGCGGCTCTGGCGTGATCCGGTGCCGCCCCGCGCGATCCGGCCCGAGATCCCGGAATGGTTGCAAGAGATCATCCTGCGGGCGTTGGTGGTGGACCCGATGCGGCGCTATCAGTCGGCGGCGCAGATGGCCTTCGACCTGAGCCATCCGCCGCAGGTGACACTGACCGCCCGCGCGCACAAGCTGAAGCAGGACAATTGGCTTCAGGTCTTCGACCGCTGGCGGGTGATGCGGAAGATCAGGCGTTTCACCGTGCCAGCGTCGGTGGCAGCGCAGCTGGCGTCAGTCCCGGTCATCGTGGTCGCGGTCGACCTTTCCCCCGAGGGCGAGCGCCTGGCAGCGGCGCTGCGCCGCGCAGTCAAGCGGATGCTCCTGATCGAACCTGATGCGCGGATTGCCTGCGTGAACGTGATCAAGACGGCCCGGATCGGGATCGACCAGGGCACGGATGACCAAGGCAACAACCTGCACGTGATGCGGCTGGTGCAGCTGAAGGGCTGGGCGGCCGAGATCGAGCTTCCCGACCACCGACTGACCTATTCCGTGCTGGAAGGGCCGGACCCGGGGCAGGCGATCATCGACTATGCGGCCGCCAACCACGTTGACCACATTCTGATGGGCGCACGAGGCCATTCGACGACGCGGCGCTATCTTGGGTCGGTCTCGGCCCAGGTGGTCGCAGAAGCGCAATGCTCGGTCACCGTGATCCGGGTTCCAGAGCGGCGAGAGGAGTGAACTTGCCCCAGCGAACGCTGTGGCGATTGTGCGTCAGAACGTATCCTGCACCGTCCGGGCACCCGCGCTTACGTCTTCGCCCACGCCTGCGATGGTATTGCAGCCGCCAAGGGTTGCGACAGTCAGCGCCAGAAGGATCAGTTTTTTCATGCTCTTGCCTCAGCTTGTTGAACCGGCGGCCTCATTCTTCGTACCACCATAGGGCTGGAAGATAAGAACTTCCATAATCGCCGTAAAGCTGGATCGTTTCGGGGTGTTTTAGTTCCTTGCGGTGCAGGATGAGGTTGCGGTCTGCGTACCAGAAAGGCACGACATAGCGACCAGCGGTCAGGATACGGTCCAGCGCCTGGACGGCCGAGGTCACATCAGCAGGATCGCGTGCGGTAAGCACTGACGCGATCATCGCATCAATCGCCGGGGAATTTGCCCCCATCAAATTGCGCGAGCCGTTCGTCTTGGCAGCCTCGCTGCCCCAGTAGAGCGCCTGTTCGTTCCCGGGGGACAGCGACAGCGTGCGAAGGATGTAGGCCATGTCAAAATCAAAGGCGTCGGTTCGCACCTTCATTTGCGCATTGTCCATCATGCTGACTTTCGCCTCGATTCCGACGGTTCTCAGCGCCTCGATGTAGATTGCGGCAATTGCTGCGACCTCATCCTGGCCGATGGTCAACACAATCTCGAATACGAATGGTTGACCTTCAGCGTTCCGCAGGACGCCGTCATCACCAGTGATCCAGCCTGCCTCTTCCAGGAGTGCCAAAGCGCGGCGCAGGCCGGGACGGTTGGTGGGCGAGCCATCAGACTGGGGCAGGGCGTAGCCCTCAATTGTGCCCGGGGGAAGATCGGCCTTGAAAGGCTCAAGCAGGGCCAGCACCTTGCCTTCGGCGGGTTTGTCGGGCTCCATCCCGAATGTGCTGTTCGAGAAGTACGAGGTGATCCTTGGGGCGGCCCTACCGGTAATGGTCTTGTTCACGTAATCGAAGTTGAAAAGCTCGATCATCGCTTCCCGCACCCGCCAGTCGGCGAACTGAGGGCGGCGGGTGTTCATCACCAGCCCGATGATCCCTGACGGTCGGTCATGCGGGACTTCAAGCTTGACCATGTCGCCCGAGGCGATGGCTGGGAAGTCATAGTTGCTGGCCCATTTGGCAAGGTTATCCTCGCGGTAGGCCGTAATCTCGCCCGCCCGCACCGCTTCGAAATTTGCAACCGGATTCGCGAAGTACTCGTAGCGGATCTCGTCGAAATTCCATTGGCCCTTGTTGACGGGCAGGTCCTTGCCCCACCAGTCCGGGTTGCGTCGATAGCGGATGCTGACGCCCGGCTCTATCTCATCGACCACATAGGGGCCGGACCCCGTAAGCGGGGTGAGCGTTGTGGCCTCAAAGTCTTTGCCATCGAAATCGGCCTTCTTGAGGATCGGGCGCAAGCCGAGTAGCAGCGGCAGTTCGCGGTCTTCCACGTTGAAGGTGAAGCGTACCGAACGCGGACCGGTCGCCTCGGCCTTGGCGATCTTGTTCCATACGGGATAATAGCGCGGGTGGCCCAAGGTCCCCAGGGTCTGGAACGACCAGAGCACATCCTCGACTGTGACCCGCGTCCCATCCGAGAATCGGGCCCCCTCCCGCAGGGTGAATTCGACGAAGCTCCGGGCGTCGTCGGTCTCGACCGATTCGGCCACAAGTCCGTAAAGCGAGAACGGCTCATCGAAGCTGCGCGCCATGAGCGTCTCGAAGGTCAGGTCCGTCAGACCCACCGCTGGGTTGCCACCGGTTGTGAACGGGTTCACCGTGTCAAAGCTGCCATTCATGCTTAGCGTGATCGACCCGCCCTTCGGCGCATCAGGGTTCGCTTGCGGCAGAGACACAAAATCCGGGGGGAGTGCCGGGTCGCCATACATAGCTATGCCGTGTTGGGGTTCAGCGCGGGCCACGGCAGCGAAAAACAAAAGTGCAACCGCAAGACCAAGCCTGCGACGGTTGCTCTGGCGTTCCAAGATCATTGCCCGGGTATCCCTGTTCTTTTGATTGTGTCGGGGAAGACTAGGACGGAGATCGTGGCAATTCAAACTTTTAGCTTGGCCATCGGCAGAGAGCGGATTATACAGAGCTTACTGCTCGATAGGTTTCTTGCCTGTATGAAACCTGCCTCAAAGACTTAACGCCGGCCTTGTGCCGGCGTTTTTTTGTTTGCGCCTTCCGTGCTTTCCCTTCGCCCGTCACCGTGGCATGCTTTCGCAGGTGCAGCATGAAAGGGATCAGGATGTCACTCGCAGGCAAGCGCGCAGTCATTACCGGATCAAACTCGGGGATCGGTCTTGGCGTGGCCGAAAGTCTGGCCGCGGCGGGGGCCGAGGTGATTCTGAACAGCTTCACCGACCGGCCCGAAGATCATGATCTGGCCCGCGATCTTGGTGCCCGCCATGGTGTGGCCGCGCGCTACATCGCCGCCGACATGTCCAAAGGGACAGACTGCCGTGCCCTGATTGAAAAGGCGGGGGGCTGCGATATTCTGGTGAACAACGCGGGCATCCAGTTCGTCTCGCCGATCGAGGAGTTCCCGGTCGAGAAATGGGATTCGATCCTAGCGATCAACCTGACTTCCGCTTTCCACACGACGGCGGCGGCGTTGCCGGGGATGCGGGCGAAAGGCTGGGGCAGGGTGGTCAACGTCGCCAGCGCCCACGGCCTGACCGCGAGTCCGTTCAAGAGCGCCTATGTCGCGGCAAAACATGGTGTGCTGGGCCTGACCAAGACGGTAGCGCTTGAAACGGCGGGGCATGGGATCACGGTCAACGCGATCTGCCCGGGTTACGTGCTGACCCCGTTGGTCGAAGCGCAGATCCCCGAGCAGATGAAGGTCCACAACATGGACCGCGAAACGGTCATCCGTGAGGTCATGCTTCTACGCCAGCCGTCACGCCAGTTCGCGACGGTCGAACAGGTCGGTGGCACCACGGTCTATCTTTGCAGCCCGGCAGCAGATCAGGTCACCGGCACGACGATTTCCGTCGACGGTGGCTGGACGGCACTCTGATGCGGCGGGTCAATCTGGCGCTGCAGGGTGGTGGTGCGCACGGGGCCTTTACCTGGGGTGTGCTCGACCGGCTATTGCAGGACGAAGAGCTGGAGTTCGTGGGCATCTCTGGCACGTCTGCTGGAGCCTTGAATGGAGCCGCGCTGAAAGCCGGGCTTCTGGCCGGCGGTCGCGAGGCTGCGCGCAAGCGGTTGGATAGGCTGTGGCATCATGTTGGCGAGATCGGCGATTTCCGCATGATCCCGTGGCTGCAGACCTTCATGCCCGCTGTCCGCTACTGGCAAGAAGCGACTGAGGCTTTTCTACCCTTCTCGCCACAGGGCATGGCCGCTCAGCTCTATTCGCCCTACGCGTGGGGTAACAGGTGGCGTAATCCGTTGGACCAGGTCGTCCGTGATCTTGATTTCAGTCAGGTGTGCGCCACAGACGAGCCCCGGCTTTTCGTGAGTGCCACCAATGTCCGGACCGGCAAGATCAAGGTCTTTGCGGGCGAAGACATCACTCCCGAGGCGCTGATGGCTTCGGCTTGCGTCCCGACGGTCTTTCAGTCGGTCGAGATCGGGGGCGAGGCCTATTGGGATGGTGGTTATGCGGGAAACCCCGCCCTTTTCCCGCTATATGAGCCCGACCTGCCCGAAGACATCCTGGTCATCTCGATAAATCCCCTGAGACGGGATGAAGTGCCTGACACGCCGCTTGAAATCCAGAACCGCATCAACGAGATCAGCTTCAACTCCAGCCTTCTGGGCGAGCTTCGCGCGATAAACTTCGTGCGCCGCCTGATCGCCGAGGGCCGGATGGAGCGGGGGACGATGAAGGAAGTGCGCGTCCATATGATCTCAGACGACAAGCTGATGAACGAATTGTCCGCGACCACAAAGCTTGCGCCGTCGCCACAGCTCTTGGAGCGGCTCAAGACGGCAGGTCAAGCCGCAGCTGAACGCTTTCTGAACAATGGTGGAAAGCACATCGGCCATGAGCCGGGCATCAACATCCCCGATCTCATCGGTCTGGATTAGAGTGCTTCTTTTGGTTGGGGATAGACCAGACCGCCCGACACGATAAGCTTTGCGGCCTCTTCGATCTTGATATCAAGGATCACCAGATCCTTGGTCGGAACGAAGAGAAGCATCCCGGAGGTGAAGGGCGTCAACCCTACGAAAACCGCCGAAAAGTCCGACCCAAGAGCGGCAAGACGTTGGGCAAGCTCACCTTTCGGCTGGGTCGAGATGAAACCTAGGGCCCAGCTGCCGGGCCGGGGAAACTCCAGAAGGCAGGCCTGATCAAAGCTTTTCTCCTTCTTGTTGAAGAAGGTTTCGGCCACCTGCTTGATCGCACTGTAGATCGACCGGATGATCGGCATCCGGTCCACCATATCTTCGCCGCGGCGAATGATCGAACGGCCAAAAAGGCCCTTGGCCATCCAACCGATGATCACGGTGAAGACCAGAAAGACCAGAACGCCCAAGCCTCGCACCGGGAAGTTCGCATTCGGTCCGATGAACCGTTCGACCAGTACTTCGGGTTGGTAGGCCGATGGGATCAGCGGCAGGATCCAGGCATCGATCCAGCCGACAAGCGTCCAGGCAAAGTAAGCCGTCAGCCCGACTGGCAGGACGACGACCAGGCCCGTCAGAAAGCTTGACCGCAATCCGGCGAAGAGGCCGCGACGACGGGTAGGGGCAGGATCGGTCATTCAGGCACCTGAAAGGGCACGGCAACCGCGTCAATCTATGGGCGACCTCTGGCCTTGCCAATGGGCCCGATCAGGAATTGCCGCGCTGTTTCGCGATTTCTACGGCGATCCGGGCCGCCAATCGCGCATTGTTGAGCACAAGCGCGATGTTTGACTGCAGCGACCGCCCCGATGTCAGTTCGAAGATGCGCTGCAGAAGGAAGGGTGTGACCGCCTTGGCCGCGATTCCTCGCGTTGCAGCTTCGGCCAGCGCCGCTTCGATATGCGGTCCGATTTCGGAACGGGTAATTTCATCGGCAACCGGAATCGGGTTTGCGACCAGCTGCCCGCCGGTCACACCAAGCGTGGCTCGCAAGCAATGCGCGGCGGCGATCAGGGCCGGATCATCCATCCGAAGCGGCGACCTGAGGCCCGAGGAGCGCGACCAGAAGGCCGGAAACTCATCCTGACCATAAGCAATCACCGGCACGCCATGGGTTTCAAGGTATTCGAGCGTCTTCGGCAGATCGAGGATCGCTTTGGCTCCTGCGGCCACGACCGTGACCGCAGTCTGCGCCAGTTCAAGAAGATCGGCCGATATATCGAAGCTGGTCTCCGCTCCGCGATGTACGCCGCCTATTCCACCGGTGGCGAAGACGTCGATTCCGGCAAGTCTTGCACAGATCATGGTTGCCGCAACCGTGGTCGCCCCGATCCCGCCATTGGCCAGACAGGCCGCAAGATCGGCACGTGACAGCTTGGCCACGTCGTTCGCTTGACCAAGCCGGTCAAGCTCGTCCCCCGTAAGCCCGATGTGGATGTGTTGGTCCATGATGGCGATGGTCGCAGGAACTGCACCATGGGCGCGCACCTCGGCCTCGACGCGGTTCGCTGTTTCCACATTCTGTGGAAATGGCATGCCATGGATGATGATCGTGCTTTCCAGCGCGACAATTGGCATTCCGTCACCGCGGGCCGAATGCACTTCGGGCGAAAAGACCAAGGGCAGGGTCATGACCCGATATCTCCCGAAACATAGATGGCTGCCGCCCGCAGCGCCTCGTCCAAGGCGTCCTGACGCCCGGCACCGCGCCTTTCGGCCACAAGATGTGCCGCCATGAACGTATCCCCCGCGCCGGTGACACGTGTCACCAGGACCTGCGGCGGCACGCCTTCGATCAGGCCTGCGCCGCGACGACCCTCGGCCGCAGGTTTGCCGCCATTTGTGACCAAGACTCGCCCCGTACCTCGCGCCAGCAGTGCCTCGGCAGCTGTCCGGGCCGATGTGTAGTCAGTCCGGGCGAGAATATTCGCCTCTTCCAAATTGAGATAGATCGTCGCCGAAGGATGCGAAAGCAGCGGCAGAAGCCGCCCGGCCTTGCCCGGAGAGGCCGGGGCGACCCTCAAGTCGGCTTTGGCAAACAAGGTGGACCGAGCGATTTCGGCCAAAAGCCCCTCGGTCAGGTTGCCGTCCAATGCAATCGGGCCCGCCCAGGGTCGTGCGGCGGTTCCAAGACGTCCGTCCGCAAGTGGCCGCAGGATCTTGTCCCCCGCCGCTTCCAGCGAATGCGCATCGGCAATCGCCGCGATCAACCCGTTTGCCCCTTCAACGGCCATGTAGCGGTCGGTCGGTAGGTCCTCGGACCGGTAGACGGGCTCGGTCAACAAACCCAGCCGGTCGCAAGCCGCAATCAGTTCATCGCCTTCGACGTCGCGCCCGATGGCGGTCAGGAGGGCAGGGGTCATGCCGAAGCGGCGCAGCGTCATCGCGATGTTCATCGCGACGCCTCCAGGCAGCCGGGTGATCCGGCCCGGCACGTCAGACCCCAGCCGCATCGAGGTGGGCGAGCGGCCAATGATGTCCCAAAGGACCGAGCCGATGCAAAGGATGTCGGGTTCCAGGGTCTGCGATTGCATGGCGGGCGGCATCTCAGCTTGCTTGGCTGCCGTCAATCCGGAACCGCGAAGGTAAGCGCTGCCCAGAGACTTTCCCAAGCGATCTCGCGGTCACCTGACGTTGCTTGCACAGGTTCCCGCAGGATCACCGCATCGACGAGATAGCTGTAGCCTGCGCTGACGGGCAGGCTGACGACCCCGTTCGTATCGGTCCGGTGCAAAGTCACCGTCACGACCCCGTCCGGCGCCTTGGAAAAAAGCTCGATCTGCGCGTCGGCGCGCGGTGCCTCGTTCCAGAAGAGTTGCACCTTCATCCCATCGCTCAAATCGTCCGTAAAGGGATTGGTGAGCGCTACCAACTCGGTCTCAAGACCCATTCTTCGGTCAGCGCCTTCCGCATCCCCAACGCCGATCAGCGCTTTAGAAAACCGTGTGTAATGCTCCCAAAAGCCGGTTTGGGGCAGATTTCGCTCGGCGTGGCGGGCCAGCACGTCGGTTCCAAGCGAGGCGGAAAGGTCCTTGTGCTTAACAAATTTGGCGAATTTCTCGATCTCGGCGTAACTCAGAAAATCGCCGGATGATTGAAATGTCGCGATGTGAAGGCCGTTGCCAAGGGCCGGCATGTTCAAGGCAGGCGTATCTCCGACCCGACCGGGCACCGACACCTCGGTGTCGCCGAGGCTGAGCGTGAAGCGGACGAACTGCTTGGGAAAGTAACGCACCACCATCCCGTCAAAGCTCTGGCCATTGACAAGGCGCGCGGTGACGACGGCACCGTCCTCGACGTGGTAGTCGTCGGGCTCGATCCACATCTCATGTGCCAGGACGGGCGTGACAAGCACCTGGAGCAAGGCTACCAAGAAGACGGTGATGCGCATTTCAAGCCCCGGTTGACCGATGATGACAGCAAGATACGCCGCAGTCCGCCCGCTGCAAGCGATGCTTTTGGCCTTTGGCCTTGTTCTTTCGATGATGTCTCTGGCCCGGGCCCACGAGGTGCTTCCCGCGGTCGCGGATATGGAGCTTAAGGGGACCGACCTGACCTTCAGGATCGAGTTGAATGCCGAGGCCGTCGTGGCCGGGATCAACCTCGCCGGGATTGACGATACGAACGAGGCTCCTGAAGCCGCGAGCTATGACGCGCTGCGTGCGCTGCCACCCGAAGCGTTTGTGGACCGGTTCGCGGCGTTCTGGCCGACCATGGCCACGAAAATCAAGATCGCAGTGGATGGGCAGGATCTGGCTCTGACCGACATGACCTTTGCGGTACCGCCAGTGGGCGACGTCGAGGTGAATCGCATGTCCGAGCTTCGGTTCAAGGTGGTCGTGCCGACTACGGCGCAAACTGTTGTTTTCGGATGGGATGCGGCCTTTGGCACGCTGGTGTTGCGCCAGCAAGGGGTGCCAAGACCTTATGACGGCTACCTGGAAGCGGGCGCCAACAGTGAGCCGATCCCGCTTGGCGGAGGCGGTCAGGTCGGGCCGTGGCAGACCTTTCTTGACTATACCTTCGTTGGCTTCGATCACATCGTGCCAAAGGGTCTGGATCATATCCTCTTTGTCCTCGGCCTGTTCTTCCTGTCGACCCGGCTTAGCCCGATCTTGTGGCAAGTCTCGGCATTCACGCTGGCGCATACGGTGACGCTTGCCCTTGGGGCACTGGGGTATGTGACCATCCCCGCCTCAATCGTCGAGCCGATCATCGCCGCATCGATCGTTTTCGTCGCGGTCGAGAACATCTTTGCAAGCGGGTTGACGCGCTGGCGACCCTATATTGTCTTTGGCTTTGGCCTCTTGCATGGTCTGGGCTTTGCTTCCGTCCTTGGCGAGTTCGGCCTTCCCGACGACGCCTTCCTTCCCGCGTTGATCGGGTTCAACGTCGGGGTCGAAGTGGGCCAGCTTATGGTCATCCTGTCGGCTTTCGTTTTGGTCGGCTTCTGGTTCTCGGCAAAACCCTGGTACAAGCCCTATGTCGCCAACATTGCTTCGGCTGCCATCGCGGTTGCAGGGGCGTACTGGTTTGTCGAACGTACATTCTTGTAAGAACCGGCTGCGGGACGCCGCCGCGATTTCTTCGACCTAGGTGGCGTCGAACCCTTTTGAAATGATCGCATCATGCGCCACCGCCGGGATACGTGCGAGCGTCGGGGTTCGGGCAGGTGGCAGGTCAGTTGTCATGGGCACCGCTTGACTCGCGGTACAGTCGTTTGCAGCGCTGGCCCCAAGATCTTCTGGCCTGTCGGGACAACCCTTTGACCCGGCTCTGCAAAACTTTTCGTCGGCACTGTACCATAAGTCGGGTGGAGAAGTATCTGCGCCTGATCCAATCTATTCCTCAGCCCAAACTTTAAGAAAGGAACCTTTCATGTCACGTTTCACGAAACTCATGGGCGCAAAGGCCCCCTGGCTGACGGATGGGGGGCTTGAGACCGCGATGATCTTTCACGAGGGATTTGATCTGCCGTATTTCGCCGCGTTCACCCTGCTGGACACCGACATGGGCCGGGGCGCATTGAAGCGGTATTTTGGGAATTATGCGCGGCTTGCCCGTCAGGCTGGAACCGGTCTGGTTCTGGATACGCCGACATGGCGCGCGGGGACCGTCTGGGGCGGCGTGATGGGGCTGGATGAGGCGCGGATCCGAGAGATCAACCGGGCCTCGGTCGCGTTCTGCGCGGCTTTTCGCAACGATTGGGAGGATGCAGGGCTGCCGATCCTGCTAAACGGAGTGATCGGGCCGTCCGGCGACGGTTATGCCATCGAACGCGCCTTGACGGCTGACGAGGCTTTTGCCCGGCACCGCGTTCAGGCCGAAGCGCTGGCAGAAGCCGGCGCGGAACTGATCACAGCGGTCACGATGACCCATTCTGGCGAGGCGATCGGCGTGGTTCGAGCAGCGCAAACCGCAAATGTGCCGGTCGTGGTCTCCTTCACCGTCGAGACGGATGGCAGGCTAGCCTCGGGCGAGGCATTGCCAGAAGCCATTGCCGCGACCGACGCGGCCACTGGCGATGCGCCCGCCTACTACATGGTCAACTGCGCGCACCCGACCCATTTCAGCGGCGTCCTGGTGGGCGACTGGGTGACGCGGATCGGTGGTGTCCGGGCCAATGCTTCACGGATGAGCCATTCAGAACTGGACGCGGCCACAGAACTTGATGATGGCGATCCGGAGGAGTTCGGAACATTATACCGCGATCTGGGCAAGTTGCTTCCGAACTTGCGGGTGATTGGCGGATGCTGTGGGTCGGACCATCGGCATGTCGGCGCGGCGTCGCGTCATTTCCATCCGCATCAGGCGGCCTGACCTGCACATGAAGGAAAAAAGCCGCTGAAGAGGGGTTGCAAACTGGCAAGAACGCCAGTATTGGACCCGCACTTCACAGGTGAGGCTTGGGCTTATGCGGGGAGAAATCCCGCAAGGTCCGCCGGTTGGGGCGCGAGCTCTGAAGACGGCTTCACCGAGGATCAAACCGGAAAAGGATAAGGCATGGCTCTTCCCGAGTTCTCCATGCGTCAGCTTTTGGAAGCTGGCGTTCACTATGGCCACCAGACGGCTCGCTGGAACCCCAAGATGGGCGAGTACATCTATGGCGACCGCAACGGCATTCACATTCTCGACCTGACGCAGACCGTTCCCTTGCTGGATCAGGCGCTGAAGGTTGTCCGCGATACCGTCGCCAAGGGCGGTCGCATCCTCTTTGTCGGCACCAAGCGTCAGGCCCAGAAGCCTGTCGCCGACGCCGCCGAGAAATGCGCGCAGTACTATATGAACCACCGCTGGCTGGGCGGCACGCTGACCAACTGGAAGACCGTCTCGCAGTCGATCCAGCGCCTGAAGCAACTCGATGAGGTTCTGGGGCAGGGCGGCGAAGGCCTGACCAAGAAGGAACGCCTTGGCATGGAACGCGACCAGGCCAAGCTGCAGGCCTCGCTTGGCGGGATCCGCGAAATGGGCGGCACCCCTGACCTCATTTTCATCGTTGACGTCGGCAAGGAAGACCTTGCGGTCCTCGAAGCCCAGAAGTTGGGCATCCCGGTCGTGGGCGTGGTGGACACCAACTGCTCTCCCAAGGGCGTTACCTACGTGATCCCGGGCAACGACGACGCCGCCCGTGCCATTGCGCTTTATTGCGACCTGGTTGCCCGTGCCGCCCTTGACGGCATGTCGGCCCAGATGGGGGCTGCTGGCGTTGATCTTGGTGCGCTCGAAACCGCGCCCGAAGAAGAAGCTGTCGCCGAAGTCGTAGCCTGATCGGCTTCACGTCACATCACTGTCACCCGGCGGGTCTAGCCCCGCCGGGACAGGCTTTGCAGGAGTGCGAACAATGACGATCACCGCCCAGATGGTGAAGGAACTGCGCGAATCGACCGGCGCAGGAATGATGGACGCCAAGAAGGCGCTTACCGAAGTGAATGGCGACATGGAGGCGGCCGTTGACTGGCTGCGCACCAAGGGTCTGGCCAAGGCCGCGAAGAAGGCTGACCGCGTGGCCGCTGAAGGCCTGATCGGCGTGGCCGTCACGACCGGCAAGGGCGTTGCGGTCGAGATCAACTCGGAAACCGACTTTGTCGCCAAGAACGCCGATTTCCAGGCGCTGGTCCGCGACGTCGCCAATGTGGCGCTGTCCACGGGCGATTCGGTCGAAGTGGTGAAAGCCGCGCATCTGAACGGCAAGACGGTCGAGGACGTGGTCCAGGAAGCGATCTCGCGCATCGGCGAAAACCTGAACTTCCGCCGCCTGCATGTGCTGGAGGGCGACACGGTTGTGTCCTACGTCCACAACGCGGCAGCCGATGGCATGGGCAAGATCGGTGTTCTGGTTGCACTAAAGGGCGACGCCGCCAAGGCGCAGGCCATTGGCAAGCAGTTCGCAATGCACATCGCCGCGACCTCGCCCTTGTCCTTGTCGGAAGCCACCCTTGACCCGGTCGTGGTCGAGCGTGAGCTTGCCGTTCAGACCGCGAAGGCGCTGGAAGAAAACGCTGCATCGGCAAAGCCAAAGCCCGACCAGGTGATCCACAACAACATCATCCCGGGACGGATGAAGCGCTTCCTGGCGGAAAACACGCTCTTGGGCCAGGCCTTCGTGATCAATCCGGACCTGTCGGTTGAACAAGCCGCCAAGGACGCCGGGGTCGAGATCACCGGCTATGCCCGCGTCGCGGTCGGCGAAGGCATCGAGAAGAAGCAGGAAGACTTCGCCGCCGAAGTTGCGAAAGCGCTTCAAGGCTGAACGTCGCGCGAACGGGCATCAAGACAGGGCAGGGGGCCGGTGCAGCGATGCGCCGGCCCTTTTCTGTTGCCGCGTCAAGAACGCCAGCGACGGGATTTCTGATGCAAAAAATGAAGCGACGCGGTTCCGGGGAAGAACCGCGCCGCATAGTCTCGCCCCGCCCCAGGGGAATAGGGAACGGGAGGGCAAGACATGAAGTCGGCCGTTTAAAACACGACCTTGATAACAAACTATCGGAGGCAGCTAGAACTCGCTGGTCCGCGGCGTTCCCTTCTGAAGTGCCATCCGGGAACCTCTCTCTTTTGTCACATGACGTAAGGGCAGGCGAGTGCGGAAAACCCTACCTGAGGTGCCCCTAGATTTGTAGACGCTTTGCCCCCTAACTTTGAGGCTAGGAGGCCGAGATGGGGACGAGCAACTACAGCGACGAGTTCAAGCGGGACGCGGTGCAGCAGATCACGGTTCGGGGCT